>Ga0209810_1001021_pt1 | contig 47988 bp, 48 predicted proteins | sample Coa_R1_7_FD_187159 | JGI IMG/M metagenome (GOLD analysis project Ga0209810, IMG submission 187159) | Surface soil microbial communities from Centralia Pennsylvania, which are recovering from an underground coalmine fire - Coalmine... | ecosystem: Environmental > Terrestrial > Soil > Unclassified... | reverse complement strand
GATGCTCTCCGTCACCTGCCGGAATCGCTCTTCGCTCCATCGCAGCTCCTCTTCCGCCTTGCGATGCTCGGTGACATCCTGCGCCGCGCCGAACATCTGCACAGCGCGGCCCGCTTCATCGCAGATCACCTCGCCTTGAGCATGAAGGATTCGGATCGCTCCGTCCGAGCGGATCATTCGATAATCGCAGGAAAAAGGCTGATGATCTTGGAGCGCTGCCTCGATAATTTGCTTGATCCGTTCCCGATCGTCCGGATGAAGGAATTGGAGAAAGGCTTCATACGTCACCACCCTCTCATTTGGTTTAAATCCAAAAATCCGGTAAAGCTCATCGGACCAGGTGATCTGTCCGGTCGAAAGATCCCAATTCCAGCTTCCGAGATGCGCGATCTCCTGCGCCGCCGCCAATTGCGCCTCGCTCTTTTTTAAACGTTCCTCCGCTTGCTTGCGCTCGGTAATGTCTTCCGAGATACCAACCAGATAGAGCGGTTTTCCGTCTCCATCGAAGAGGGGGATCTTCTTGGTGTGTAGAATTCGCGTGCCGAGGTGGCGGGTCTGAATCGGCTCTTCCGGAATATCGACCAGCCGCCCCTGCGTAATCACCTCTTGATCTTTGGCGATAAAGAAATCGGCCTGCTCTTTTGGAAAGAAGTCATAATCATTCTTGCCGATCAGATCTTCCCTGGAAAAACCGATCAGCGCCTCCCCCGCTTTGTTGAACCGGACAAACCGAAAATCCCGGGCGTCTTTGACAAAGATCATGTTCGGAATGTTTTCAATCACGGAGTTCAAGAAAACCTCCGTCCGGCGCAGCTCTTCTTCTGCGATCTTTCGCTTCGTGATATCGCGGAAAATAGATCGGATGACAACCGATTTCCCTTCTTCCATTCGAGAGTTGATGTTTCCTTCCACGGTAATCGGTCGGCCATCCCTCGTTACGAAAACCATCTGAACGCTGTGCAGGGATTCTCCGTTTTTCACCCGCTCGAAGAGCCTCTTGCACTCCTCCTGATTGTCCGGATGCACAAGATCGATGAGGGTGAGGTGAGGAAGATCTTCCTCACGGTAGCCGAAGGTTTCGAGCCAGGCCCGATTCACAAATTGGAAGCGACCCTCCGGAGAGACGCTCTGAATCAGATCATTCGCGTTTTCAAGAAAATCGAGCATCAAATCTCTGCTCTCGCGAACCGCTTGCTCCGCCCGCTGCCGCTCGGTGATATCTTCGATCATGAGAAGGAGTCGCGCATGATCGGAGACGGCATATCGGACCGCTCGCATCGTCACCATCTGAACGCGCCGATCTCCCCTGAAATTCGTGATCTCGATCATGATCTGATGCTGGCGGCCCTGTTGAATGACCAGTCTCGCCCATTCCGTCAGACCGGATGCTGGCAAAACTTCGTGGAGAAACTTTCCGCGAAACTCGCCGTCGCGGTCTCCTTGCATCTCTCTGAAGGCAAGATTGGCGGAGAGGACTTTTAGATCTTCCGAGAGAAGCAACATTCCGAGCGGCATACTGGAAAGAACGTTTTGAAGTTGATTTTTGATCGTCGAGATCGCCTGCTGGTCTGCGTGGCGGTAGGCGTCGATCGCGAGTCCCATATCGAAGAAGACCACCTTCAATACGGCGCAATAGAGGTCGCTGAAACGGTCAAACTTCTTTCCAGAGGCCTCCCACAGCTTCGGAAGGAGTTCAGAAAGATAGAGGGCATACGTGCCGAAATACCATTTCGGCTCCAGGCCGATTCGCTGGTGGGTGAGACCGATTCGAACGCGATTTTCAACATAGGTCGCGCCGTAATCGCCGGCCGTCAGGCGATCGAAATAGAGGATCATCGCTTCTCTGAGGCGCTTTGAAGTGGCGTCATCGGAGAGGAATGCGCGTGTCTCCTCAAAGGAGGAAAGGTGTCTATAAAACGCCTCGATCAGAGCCGGAATGTCGACCTGTTTTTCATGGACCGCTCTCAGCGACACGAGATCACGATCTTCCAGCTTTAAGTACGCTTTTCGCCGGGCGACCTCTTGAAGACCGATCCCGATTTCCTTCACGATAGCCGCGATCTCGTCAACAATCCTTTGCGGATCCATCCTGGCTCCATCTCTGGCGCTTCCCTGCAACCTTCTTTCCTTCACCGCTCAGCCTTCCGCAGCTTCAACGCGCTCACGCCGTTGAAGCGCGGCATGGAATCATCGGCGAAGACGATATCCCAGGGCTGGCGGTCCAACGCTGCGCTCATCGCCTCGTCGGTTTCCACCCGTTCATATGTTGGCTCATAGCGGCCCCCCCTCAGCTCTGCGATTAAAATTTCGGCATCTTCGGCGGAATCTTCAACAAGCGGCAATGCTTGGAGCGGTCGGCTCACCTGGAATTCCCCTTCAAAACTTCAAAATAACGATCCTTCCGTGAGAAGACCCGGCATCATTCCTTCTTATCAGCCAAGGCTCCTTTTAATCGGGCAATCGCCTGCGCATGAAGCTGACAAACCCGCGACTCGGTCACCTTTAGAACCTGTCCGATCTCTTTCATCGTCAACTCATCGAAATAGTAGAGTGAAATTACCTGCCGTTCCTTCTGCGGAAGCTGATCGATCGCTTGAACCAGTTTTTCCCGCAGCCCGCGCGCCAGCAGAGAAAGGAGCGGGTTTTCCGCATGGATGTCGGCCAGCGATTCGATGAAACGGCGCTCATCCCCCTCTTCCAGCCCGATATCTTCAAGATGAAGGAGATTGATCCCCTTCGCTTGCGCCAGAAACGCGTCATACTGAGCGGCATCCATCTGGAGGGCCGCCGCGATCTCCTCTTCCGTCGGAGCACGTCCCAGATTTTTGACCAACTGATCGCAGGTCTTTTGAAAAAGAGAGATCTTCTCTCGAACCGATCGCGGGATCCAATCGAGCGATCGAATTTCATCCAACATCGCGCCGCGGATGCGGAACTCCGCATACGTTCTAAACTGCGCCTCGCGGGAGGGATCGTACTTGCCGATGGCGTCCATCAGTCCGATCACCCCCGCATGCATCAAATCCTCCACATCCAATGAGGGAGGGAGGCGGAACGACAGGCGTTGCGCGAGGTAACGGATCATCGGCGCAAACTCCGAAATCAATTTCTCGGCCGCTTCGGTATTCACCTGGGGAGTAGGCCCGCGTTTCGCCATCCCTTCGACCTACTCTCCTCTCTCTTCCATCGAGGAGATCGTCCCTCCCGAATCCCGTGACAAAAGCGCTTTCCAGAGAAATTGGACATTCCCCTTCGGACTTGAATTGTTCGGTCGTTGGAGAATGTCGCGGGCCAGTTCAGAAAATCGAAGACTCGATCGGGCGCCGGGGAACCGCTCCACCACCGTCTTTTGTTGGCAGACCGCCATCCTCAGATAATCATCGAAAGGAACCGCGCCGACATAGTCGACGGCCACCCCGAGGAATTGATCGGCCACCCTGCTGAGCTTTCTAAAAATCTCCCGCCCCTCTTGCTCGCCGCGAACCATGTTGACGAGAAGATTGAACCGTTTTTCATCGTATTGCCGGGATAAAACCTTCATGATCGCGTAAGCGTCGGTGATCGACGTCGGCTCCGGCGTCGCCACCACGAAGATCTCCTGGGCAACCGTATTAAAGTAGATGACATTCGATGAAATACCCGCCGCGGTATCGATTAGAAAAACATCGATCTCCTCTTCAAGCCGGTCGAGCTCGGAAAGAAGGATCAGCTTCTGCTCGGCGGTCAACTGCGTCATCTCCTCCGTTCCGGAGCTGGTCGGCAGGATCCGGATCCCCGCCGGACCTTGGACCATAATCTCCGAGATCGACCGCTGCCCCATCAGGACATGCTCCAAGGTATAGGGCGGAATCATCCCGAGGAGGACATCGACATTGCCGAGGCCGAGAGCGGCATCCAGCACCAAAACCCGCTGTCCGAGTTGGGAGAAAGCCACCGCCAGATTCGCAACGACATTCGTCTTCCCGACCCCTCCCTTGCCGCTGGTCACGGCGATGACCCTCGGCTTGCGAGGCGCGCCTGAAGAGTCATCGACCCATTCTCTTAACGTCTTTGCTTGATCCATCCATCTTCCTTTGAGAAAAAGGTCCTCTCGTTCATTTTTTATTGAAGATTCCCCGCCGCAAGCAGCGGGGAATCTTCGACCCGAATGGAGATGAACCTATTTGTATTCGCGCGTCTAACCCACGCCCCAAGGGGCGGGGAAATGCGACGCGCGTGCGTGTTCACCCGCTCACCCGCCGAACGGCGCGGCGGCCCATCAATTCAGCACCAGATCGGCAACCCGTTTGGGCGTGGCGATCTCAATATCTTCAGGGACCCGTTGTCCCGTGGTCAGGTACGAAAGCGGTTTTCCTTTTTTTCTCATCGCGGTGAGGAGGGCTCCGTAATTTCGGGTCTCATCGGTTTTTGTGAAGAGCAAATAATTAATAGTGATGGAGGAGAATCGATCGATGATCTCTTCAAGATCCCGCTCCCGGGTGTTGGAAGAGAGGACCAGATGGGTCTCGATCGGCGTTCCCAGCCGCGCGAGGGCGTGGAGTTCCTCGACCTGAGAAGCGTTGAGATGACTTCGTCCCGCGGTATCGATGAGGATCAGCTCCCCCTCTTTTCGCTCGGCAATGCTCTCCCGAAGTCGGCTCTCCGAAACCACCACCGGCGCCCCGATGATCTTGGCGTAGATCTTCAACTGCTCCACGGCGCCGACCCGGTATGTATCGAGCGTCGCCAGCGTCACCTTCCCTTTTTTTCGGAATTGATGCGCCGCCAGCTTCGCGACCGTGGTGGTCTTTCCGACGCCGGTCGGTCCGATCAAGGCGACGACTTTTCCCCCTGGCTTGGGTTGCTCCAATGCCACCGACGCTTGCACCATCGACTTGATCATCTCCTTGAGATAATTCTCGACAAAGTCCTCCTTCCAGAGATCGTCCGGGCCCAATTTTCGCTTCGTGATCTGAAGCAGTTCGGACGCGATCGTCCGATCGACGCCATTTGAGATCAACCGGTTGAAAACGGCCGCCAAGGTCGGATGAAAATCGTCCCCCCGATCTCGCTCCGCGGGAAGGCTCAGCGCCTTCATCATCTCCTTCAACTCCTGGCAGGTCTCCTGAACGCGGGACCATGCGATCCTCGTCGAAGGTCCCTGTGCCGCGCGAAGCGCTTCAACCGACTCTTTGACGGCGCGGAGCTCTTCTAAAACCGATCCGATCGCGGGATCTTCTCTCTCCACCCGTCCCGCCGCTTCCAACAGATCGTCGAATCGCTCCGAATCGGGTGTAGAGACGTCCCGGTGGGAGGTCTCCCCTTCCATACGCCGCGCTTGTTCCATGGGGCTCGGCGGATCGACAGCCGCCGTGACTTCGATCATCGGGCGGCTGAAGAGACCAAAGCCTTCTTTTCGGATCTCGCGCGTGGAGATGATGACCGCGTCCGGCCCCATCTCTTTTTTAATCGCCTGGAGCGCTTCCGAAATTTCAAAGACCTCGTATTTTCTAATTTGCACGGGGGACCCCTCCACTTTCCGGGCCATCGCTCACCTTGACCGTCTCGATCGCCTGGATTTTCACCGGGGAGACGATTTCGCTCGAAGAGAGGACCACCAGATTCGGGATAAAGCGCTCGATCAGTTTTCGTAAATGCGGTCGGATCATCGGAGAGCAAAGAATCACGGGAGGCGTTCCCTTCATTGATACCTGCTCGACCGCCTGGCGAATTTTTAGAATGATTTTTTGCGCCAAGAGCGGATCGAGCGCGAGGACGGAGCTCGGTCCGGAAGGTTGAATGGAAGCCGCAATCCGCTGATCGAGAATCGGATCGATGCTGATGACCGGGAGGGTCCGATCGGCGGTCTGATACTGTCGCGTGATGGTTCGGGCCAGCGATTGGCGGACCGCTTCGGTCAGCAGATCGGGATCTTTCGTCGTCGGCGCCGTATCGGCGAGCGTCTCCAAGATGGTCCGCAAATCCCGAATCGGGACCCGCTCTCGAAGCAGGTTGCAGAGAACCTTCACCACCCCTCCCAACGGAAGAAGATGGGGGATTAACTCCTCGACCACTTTCGGCATCTCTTTCCCGTAGCGATCGATCAATTGTTGGACCTCCTGTCGCCCCAGCAGTTCGTGCGCATGATTCCGGAGAATTTCGGTGAGATGGGTCGCGATCACCGACGGCGCGTCGACCACGGTGTAGCCGGCGACTTGGGCGCGCTCTTTTTCCTTTTCCGTGATCCAGAGGGCCGGAAGACCGAAGCAGGGCTCTTTGGTGAGAATCCCGTTGATGCCCCGATCCGTTCCGCTCGGATTCATCGCCAAATAATGATCGGGAAGAAGATCGCCGCGCCCTACCTCGATTCCTTTGATCAGGATGATATATTCATTCGCCTTGATCTGAAGATTATCCCGAATATGAATTGCCGGAATGACAAATCCGAGTTCCAAAGCGAGCTGCTTCCTAATCGCCGAGATCCGCTTCAACAGCTCTCCTCCTTGCGCCTCATCGACCAGCGGAATAAGCCCATAACCGACATTCAACTCCATCAAATCGAGCGGAACGATCCAATCCTGTTTTTCCGGGGTCGGCGGCGCGGGCGATTTGGTTGTCTCTTTCACCTCGACCGCCGTCATGGCCTCTTTGGACTTCTGCGCGGTATATCCCATAAATCCGATGGCCGCCGCCAGAATGAGGAAGGCGAGGTGGGGAAGCCCCGGCATCAAGCCGAAAAGAAAAATAATCGAGGCCGCTCCCATGATCGCCCTGGGATGAACGAGGATTTGGCGGGTGACCTCCGTTCCCAAGTTCGCATCGGCCGCGGCGCGGCTGACGACGATACCGGCCGAGGTCGAAATGATCAGCGCCGGAATCTGCGCGACCAGCCCTTCCCCAACCGTCAAAAGGGTGTAGTTCTGCGCGGCCGCCATGAGCCCCATCCCTTGTTGAAGCACCCCGATAATCAACCCCCCGACAATGTTGACGAGGATGATTAAAATCGCGGCGACCGCATCGCCTCGGACGAATTTGCTGGCGCCGTCCATCGCTCCATAAAAATCGGCCTCTTGAGAAACCGCTTTCCGCCGCCGGCGCGCTTCTTTCTCGTCGATCAACCCCGCATTAAGATCGGCGTCGATGCTCATCTGTTTTCCCGGCATCGCGTCCAACATGAACCGCGCGGCGACTTCGGCAATCCGACCGGCGCCCTTCGTGATCACGACGAAATTGATCACGATAAGGATCGCAAAAACGACCAGGCCGACGGTATAGTTGCCGCCAACGACGAAGTTCCCGAAAGTTTTAATCACCTGCCCCGCAGCGTCGGCCCCTTCATTGCCGTGCAGGAGGATCAATCGGGTCGTGGCGATGTTGAGAGAAAGGCGGAAGAGGGTGACCAGAAGGAGCATCGATGGAAAGGCCGAAAATTCCATCGGACGCAGGGTGTACATCGAAACGAAGAGGATAATCAGCGCAAGGCTCAGGTTAAACGCGAGAAGAAGATCGAGGAGGACCCGCGGCAGCGGGAGGATCATCAACATCAGCACCCCGACCACCCCGACACTCAATACAATATCGCCGTTCTTCAACCAAGCATCGATCGGCCTTTGATCTGTGACAGTTTCTGCCATTTAAAATCCCAAGTAACGTGAGTGAGGGGGTAAAAGGTGTAGAGATATTTACCTTGACCCCTTACGCCTTACGCCTCACGCCTGACGTGTTTTATTCTTTAACCGGTACACATATGCCAAGATCTCCGCCACCGCGCGATAGAGCTTTGACGGAACCGGGTCGCCGACTTTGACGGTTTTAAAAAGGGCGCGGGCGAGCGGTTTGTTCTCGATCACCGGCACGCCGTGTTGACGAGCGACCTCTCGAATTCGCTCCGCGATGAATCCGGCCCCCTTCGCGATCACTTTCGGCGCATCCATTTTTCCATGCTGATAAACCAAGGCCACCGCCAAGGTCGTCGGGTTGGTCACCACGACATCGGCCTTCGGAACATCGGCCATCATCCGCTTGCGGGCCATCTCCTTCTGAACGCTCCGGACGCGGGCCCGAACCATCGGATCTCCCTCGCTCTGCTTCAGTTCCTCTTTCATCTCCTGGCGGGTCATCCGAAGGCTTCGCTCAAGGGACCACCACTGGAAGAGATAATCGCCCCCCCCCAGGAAGGCGATGAGGAAACCGGTCGCCAAGGCAAAGTGATAAATGGTTTGACCGGCGATGCCGGGTATCTCGGAAGGCTCCGACTGGATGGCGAGATAGATCGTCGGAAGCGCCTGACGAATGAGGAAATAAGAAATTCCGCCGAGGGCGAAGAATTTGACCAATGTTTTGACCAACTCCGCCACGACCTGCAGCGAGAAGAGCCGTTGCAATCCCTTGATCGGATTAATTCTGGACCAGTCGGGAGACAACGCCTCGGTCGACCAGACCCATCCATGCTGACCGAATGAGGCGGCAATGCTGATCGCGCCGAGCGCTCCCATGACGGGAACAAGGATCAGCAGCGTTCGTGAGAAAGTGGTTGTCGCCAATTGATAAAGGGACGCTTCCGTCATCGGCTCCGAGGCAAGCGCGCCGAGGGTTTGGGTCATGATCTTTCGCATCTCCGAAACTACCATCGGCCCCATCATCGAAAAGCCGAACACCCCGCCAAGAATCAGGGCGGCAGAATGGATCTCCCGACTCCGAGGGACCTGCCCGCGCTTCCGGGCTTCTTCACGCCGCTTTGGAGTCGCCCCTTCTGACCGTTCCTGATCTTCTGCCATAACAAAAACCTAAATAACGTGAGGCGCGAAGCGTGAGGCGCAAGGGGTAAAAACTAGATCTGACCCCCGACACCTCGCGTCGAACGCTTCACCGGTTTTTCATTTCTCTTAAAAGTCCCCCGATGGTTCCTTCCAAACCGGATATCTGATCCTGCAAAAGGGCGACGAAAAGGGAAAGGGTGGCCCCCATCACCAAAAAGCCGAGCCCGATTGTGATCGGGAAGCTCATCAACCAGACATTCATTTGCGGGACGACGCGCGACAAAATCCCAAGGGCAACATTGGCGAGCAGAAGCGCCATCGTAACCGGAATGGCAATTTTCATCCCGGTGACGAAGAGTTGCCCGGCTGTTCGAACAAGAAGTCCCATCGGGATCCCCGTCGACCCGAAGGTCATGGGCGGAATCAGACCAAAGCTCTGAACGAGCGCCCGAATGACGAGATGGTCCGCATGAATCCCGAAGAAAACCAGAACCGCGAAGAGCGTGTAGAGCTGATCGATCAAGGGCATCGGTTGATTGGAAGTCGGATCGAGGACACTCGCAATGCCAAATCCCATCTGCAGCCCCACGATTTCTCCACCGAGATCGACGGCGGCAAAGATGAGTTGCGATCCGAGTCCGATCACCCAACCGATCATCATCTCCGAGATCAGGCCGATCAGCCAGGCGGAGAGGGTCGAAGGAGGCGACGGCATCGGAACAATCGGCACCAAGACCAGCGAGACCGCAAGAACCAATGAAACCTTGACCAGTCCCGGAAGGCCCCCTCCTCCCGTTATCGGCATCGCCATCAGAAAGCTCGCCACACGAAAGAGGATCAACACGAATCCGGTCTCATATTGAAAAAGGGGTTGCACCCACGACATACCGTTGCGGCTCCTAGTGAATGTAATTCGGAATATTGATCAGAATGCGGCTCGTAAATGCGATCATGAGCGAGAGCATCCAGGGAAAAAAGAGGATCAGCGCGAGCGTGACTGCTAATATTTTTGGAAGAAAAGTTAATGTCGCCTCGTTGATCTGAGTCACGGCTTGGAATAAACTGATGAGCAATCCCGCCACCAAGCTGAAGAGGAGCGCCGGCGCCGCCAACAGCAGCGCGGTTTCAATGGTCTGCTGTCCCATTTCGATCACCAATTCCATCGTCATGATTTCCCCCTCATTTTATTGAAGCACCCGCCGCAAGTTGCGGGGAATTCGACGCGCGTGCATGTTCAACGCGACCTCACGCAAAACTCTTTACCAACGATCCCACCACCAAATACCACCCATCGGCCAAGACAAAGAGAATCAATTTAAAAGGAAGCGAGATCATCACCGGCGGAAGCATCATCATCCCCATCGACATCAGAATGCTCGCAACGACGATATCGATGATGATAAACGGCAGAAAAAGGAGGAACCCGATCTGGAACGCAGTTCGAAGTTCGCTGATCATGAACGCCGGGATCACCACATGGATCGGAAGCTCCGAAGGAGACTTCGGCGCCGGAAGTTTGGCCATATCGACAAACAGCGCCAGGTCTTTCTCTCGAACCTGTCTCAACATGAACCCCCGCGCCGAGCCGGCCGCGCGGTCGAGCGCCTCCGATTGGGTGACCTTTTGCTCCAGATAAGGTTGAAGCGCCTCCGCATTGACCTTCTGCCACACCGGCGACATCACAAAGAGCGTTAAGAAAAGCGCCAGACTAATGAGGACCTGATTGGGAGGAGTCTGTTGGGTTCCCAACGCATGCCGCAGAAAAGAGAGAACGATCACAATCCGTGTAAACGATGTCACCATGATGAACAGCGCCGGCGCGAGAGAAAGAACCGTCAGGAGAAGAAGAATCTGAACGACCACCGACATCTGCTGCGGCGTGCCGCTCCCCAGATTGATCGTTAAGGAAGGGGCGGCGTTGGAAATATCGGCCGCCGACGCCGGCACAATCGTCCAGAAAAGGAGGAGAACGAAAATAAGAATCTCTCTCGGAAAACGAATCCGACTCATGCCGTCCGGTGATCCTCCCTTGTTTCAGTTCGCTGAGACGGAAGCGGCGGTCCCTCCAGCCGCGTGAGAAGAGAGATCTGCGTCGCGGTGATGCCGACCACCAGATACTCTTTCCCCACTTCGATCACGGCGATCTCTTTTTTGGGTCCGAGATAGGTGGTCGCCAGAACGTGGATAAGCGGCTGTGCGCGCCATAATCCCAATCGCGATCCGAGAAAGCGCTTGGCGGCATACGCGGTGAGCGCCATGATTCCGAGGACCAGCAGAAGCGACGCGCCGACTTTGACGAGATTCCAGAATGGATCCACGATTATCCTTTGCCGAGTTGTTTGATCCGCTCCGCCGCGCTGACGATATCGGTGAGACGGATTCCAAATTTGTCGTTCACCACAACCACCTCTCCTTTGGCCACCAACTTATCTCCGATGAAGAGGTCCATCGGCTCCCCCGCCATCTTTTCAAGCTCCACCACGGAGCCTTGGCCGAGTTGGAGCAAATCCCGAATCATAATTTTCGCGCTCCCCATTTCAACTCGGATCTCGAGCGGGACGTCCAGAATGAGGTTGATATTCCCGACCGGCGCATCGGTTTTTTTAGGCTCGATCGGGGCGGAGGAGGCCGGCTTGGTCGCCGCAGCGGCCGACCGATTGGCCGTGCCGGCAGGAGCGGCCGCCGTTTTTTGCGCGCCGGTGACGACTTTGGGATCTTCGTTGGCCATCGCTAATCTCTCCTCGCTTCGTGAATCAGTGAGGTAATTTGAAAAACCGGCTTTCCACGGTAAACGCCCGGGTGTCCGCGGAATTTCGGCCTTCCTTCCACCTTCATCTCCAGATCGTCGCTCACTTTTTTCTCCAGAACGATCACATCTCCCACGGCCAGTCGCGTGAATTCCCGGACGGTGAGCGCCGTCGCGCCCAACTCCGCCGTGACGGAAACCGGACAATCGGCGATACTCGATCGCCATCCGACGGCCCATTCGGAATCGACCTCTCGCGCCCTGCTTGAGCCGCCGACCCATTTTTCAAAAACCGGCTCCATCGCGCGACAGGGAAGAGCCAAGAGGATCTCTCTGGACGTATCCTCGATCTGCAACATGAAAGAGATCCGGATCACCTGATCACCGGCGCTCATAATCTTGGTGAACTGCGGATTGGTCTCGGAGCGGATCAGAGAGGCTTGAAATGAATAAAAAGGGACCCAGGCCTTCAGGAATTCATCGAGGACCATGCCGACGATTCTGCGGATCACCCGTTGTTCGATTGGCGTAAACTCCGTCACGGCCGTTTTGGCAGCCCCTCGCCCGCTTCCGCCGAAGAGAAGTTCGAGAAGGGTATAGAGCGTCTCTGATTTCAATAGAACGAAAGCCGGATCGTTGAGCGGCTCCATTTTGACGAGATTCAGGCAGACCGGTGGAGGAATATCTTTCACAAACTCGTCAAACGAAATCACGTGGGCCGGCATCGGTTGGACCTGAATCTCCTTGCGGACGATCGAGGAGAGCGCGGTTTGAAAGAGTCGGGCAAATCGCGCGTGAGCAAAATGCAAAACCGACATCCCTTCTGGGGAAATCGGATCGCGAGCCGAAAAATCATAGGCTCGGACCACTGGGGTCGGAGCGGCAGAAGGCTGGGTGCGGATCTTTCCGTCCTGGACTCCTTTCAGAAGGGCATTCACTTCTTCTTGGGATAAAATTCTTTCAGTCATCTCTTTACGCCGCCTTCGCCCCTATCTCAAGCCGCTACTGCGCCACGAAATCGGTAAAGTAAGCGGTCTGAACGACCCCTTTTTTTAAAACCGTGTTCAGCCGCTGTAGAATCTCATCGCGAAGCTCGAGTTTCCCTTCGACGGTTCGGATGGCTGCATACTCTTTGCTGCTTAAAAGAATGAGGAGCGAATCGCGGATCTGAGGCATTCGATTGTTGACCTCTTCCGCATACTCCGCCTTCGTCAGTTCCAACTTAATCGTCACCTTGAGGTATCGGATTTCAGGACTGTCGGCCAGATTGACGACGAAGGGATCCAAATCCAAAATAACCCCGGACCCGACCTTCTCTTCCGTTTTTTCGGCGGCATGTTCTGCTTTGGGAGCGGCCGGCTTCTCCTCTACTGCCGCCGTCTTCTCGGAAGATCCTTTTCTCATGAAAAAGAATCCCCCTCCGGCGACAAGGAGAAGGAGGACGACGCCCGCAATGATGAGGATCAGCTTCGATTTTCCTTTTGGTTTGGCCTCTTTTTTTTCGCCTTTATTTTTTTTGGCGTCTTCCTCTTTTTTTTCTTCGTCCGCCACGGATCACTCCCTCATGGTATAAGTCCATCTGGTGATCATAGCAATGTCTATGCCAGCATATAGATGAAGGCGAAAGACATGGGGCCGCTTCTTTATTGTTGCTAGCATCGGTTTAGGGAGGAAAAATTCAGAATGAAATCAAAAGAGGCGTCAAAAAGAAGGGGAGGGCGTCATTGACTTGACGGGCGCGCCGGGGGAGGAAACCCGGCGCGCCTATCCCATTAGTGGATCAGATTCACCAGCTCTTGGAGCATCCCGTCTGTAATGGTAATCACGCGTGAATTGGCCTGGAATCCGCGCTGGAACTCGATCATTTTTACAAACTGTTCCGCCAAATCGACATTGGACAGCTCAAGTGAATTCGAAAGGATTTTTCCCATCCCCGCGGAATTCGGCGCGCCGGAAATCGGCTGGCCTGAATCGGACGACACCGCATAAAGATTGTTCCCAAGCTTGGTGAGTCCCTGAGGGTTGTTGAATCGCCCGAGCGTTATCCCGCCGAGGGTCCGGCTCTTCCCGTTCGTGAAGAGGCCGGTAATCAGTCCATCACCGCTGACGGAGATCCGCTGGAGCGACCCGGAGCCGTATCCGTCTTGGGTTTGGTTAAGCACGGCCGACGTCGATCCGAATTGGGTGAGACCATCCAAACCGGTTCCCCCGCTTGTCGTCACGCTGCTGCCGAAATTAAAGGCGATCGTCTGGTTTTGCGTCGCTCCTCCGGCAAAATCGAAACCGCCGGTCGGATAGGTCACGGCGCTCACCGTATCCAACGCGCCGTCGGTCGTAAAGGTGAGCGTTCCATTCGCCTGGATCTGATCGGTCCCGCTGGCAGAATCATTTGCATTCACCACCGCGAACCACTGCCATGTGTTTCCGGTCGCCGCGGTCGCGCTCTTTCTGAAATAAACCGTGACCAAATGGCCGTTCCCCAAGGAGTCATAGACTGTCATGCTCGTCGAGAAGTTCGATGTCGTCGTCGGATTGTTTACATTAAAGGCGGCAGGGATGTTCCCGCGGGAATCGATATTCGCCACCACATTGATTTTAGTGCTCGCCTGCGGAGGGAAGGTGCTGGAGGCAACATTGAGGTTGCCGACCTGCCCGGTGAGAAGATTGCCGGTCGCGTCGGCTTGATAGCCCTGAAGAAACAGGCCGTCCGGATTTGCGATGAATCCGTCCTTATTGACGCTGAATGTGCCGGCGCGGATATAAGCCTCCGTCCCCGCCGCGGATTTCAGCAGAAAAAATCCATCTCCATCGAGCGCCATGTCGAGCCCGTTTCCGGTGGTCTCGAAGGAACCTTGGGTGAACTCGGTTCGAACACTATTCACGAGAACCCCATGTCCGACCTCCGATCCGCTGTTCGCTCCGCTCAGATTCTCCCCGATGATATCGGCGAATGCCACACTGCTGTCTTTAAACCCGACCGTCGCCATATTCGAGATATTATTGCTGACGACGGAAAGTCCGGTTCCGAATGCATTAATCCCGCTGACGCTCGAGAAAAGCGAGGTTAAAATGGCCATACGATACTCCTCCCTGTTTTACTTAATTATCGATTTGCAATATCCCCGACGCCGGAACACGCGCGCCGTTGACCATCAGATAGGCGGCATTCTTTTCAAATGTCACGCCGGTCACCAGTCCATCGGTGAGTGTCGTCGCTTGAACCGGCTGTCCCCCCCCATCCACGGCGGCGACGTCAAAGGTATACGCTCCGCCCGGCAGTCGATTTCCTTGATCATCCAAACCGTTCCAGGTCACACCTTGCAATCCCGCCGGCTGGGCGCCGGCGCGGATTGTTTTGACGACATTTCCTGCGCTGTTCGATACCTGAATGAGAACCTGATTGGCATCTCCCCCCAATTGGTAATTCAACGTCGGCTGCGTGTTCCCGTCGAAGGGAATGGCGCTCCCCTGCACTTGGACTTTTTTGCCGATTAATCCGGCGGTGCTGTAATTATTTAAAGAGGCCATATATTGGGTGAGTGTATTGATACTATTGTTCATATCGACCGACTTTTCCACCTGGCTGAATTGAGCCAACTGCGTGACGAACTGCATACTGTCCATCGGCTGAAGCGGATCTTGAAACTGCAACTGCGCCGTCAAAAGCTTTAAAAAGGCATCGGCCCCCAATTTATTCACGGCCTGGGATGTCGCTGTCGATAAAGACGCTTGCGATGCCTGGGTTGCCTGAGTTGCCTGTGTGTCCATTTACTTCCTCCTGAAACAGCCCGTGATCCACAATTGAAGTTCACCTTTAGACATAAATATTAATTGCGCTCCTTGCCCCCCCTTTGCTCCAACGCGGCTCGGTCGAAACATCTCCCCTCTCCGCGGATGAAAAAAAAGATTTCAATGAGGGAGAATAGGGGGAGTCGGAGCCGGACTGCCGGAACCGGTTTTCCAAACCGAAAGAGCCCTCGCCGGGATTTCCGACATTGACAGAAAAGCGATCGACCTTCATCCCGTGGTTGGCCAGCATTCCCCTCAACCATTCTTGGTTTCCATCCAGAAGGTCTTTCACGAACGGATGTTTCGTCACAATGTCCGCCACGACCCGTTCCTGATGAACGGAAACATCGATTTGAAGCGGCCCAAGCGCCTCCGGCTCCAATTGGAGTCGAAAGGAGTGCTCATGGTTGGAATGGGACAAACTCCACTTCTCGGCAATTTGTTGAAGCAGCTGTTGCTGATTCGGCATACCGATCATGGGCAAAGCATCCGTCGGCGCTTTTGACTGAGCCGAACCGGTCGATTGAACCCCACTCTCCACAGAACGATTCATCTGTGGCATGGACGATGAAATACCGCCGGCGCCCATTCCACCCATTTCCTTCGCAAACGTGGCGATCAGGTTGGTCGGCGCCGCCTGCAATTTTTCCAAGATTGGCCCCGAGTCTTTTCGACTTACATCTGAAAAGGTTGAGGAGAACCGATCCTCTTTTGCCGACCTTCCAACCGATTCGACTTTGAGAGAATCGGTCCCTGTCCCTCCAGCTCCATTCGGTGTCTCAACGGTATGAGGGGTTGCTTCGGAAGACGTGTCCGGTTTTTTGGCTAGTGTTTTTTCGAGCATGAGGTGAAGCTCTTTACTGGTAAGAGGGGGACCGTCTGATCGGTTCATCAGTTCAGAAGGAACCGGAATCGGCGTCGCCATCGTCTTCGCTTCTTGGCCTGAAGGAGCAATCGGATTGGACCGGTTCTCCGGCGACTTCATCTCGTTCAACGCTTTAACGTCAACCCCTCCCGATACAAATAACTTTGTCTGGGAAGTCTGCTGAAAACCGAGGGACTTCTCCGCAAGAGAAACCGCCTGGGACAACGGCGTTCCTTCAACAGGGGAATTCGGCGTGAACCCAACCTGGAGTGAGGCAAGTCCGACGGGGGGAATAAGCGCCGGATCGAGCGGTTTTGAAGATGGATCGGCCTCGGGCTTCTCGTCACGCGGTTCGCTCCGTTTGGACTCCTTGGCGTCGATCGGAGGCGAACCGGAAGGAAAGACGACAGGGTGGTCTCCTTTGTCTCCCCCGGTCACCTTGGGGATCTCTTTTTCTTTCGGCGGCCCGCCGGACGGCTGCTCGGCGGCAGCATCATTCAAGACCTTTTTGAATGCTTCCGGCTCGGCTCCTTGTTTAGAAGCAGGCTTCTCACCTTGAGATACCCCGGCCGGCGCGCGGTTGTTGATCATCTGTAAATCAAGCAGATCATTCATTGCTTCGTTTCCAGACAAGTTAATTGATCAGGTCGATTCACTGATCGATCGGGATCGGATAGAGCAAAATGTATACCAATTCCGTATTCTAGATTCAAATCGACCTATTCAGTCATGTCGACCGCTTTCTTAGAATTTCTTTGCCTACACGTAGGCATTTTCTGCCGACCGCGCGCCGAAACGAGGGAAGTCGATTGACAGAACGGAAAAGTCTGATATGCTCTCTCTATCATCTTTCCGGTATATATTCCATTCATAGATCGTTGCGGAGATCCGAATGAGCGTTGACCGAATCCTTGTCGTTGAAGATGATCCATCCGTTCGAACCGTCCTCGCAGAGCTGTTGACCCGGGCAGGATATCTGGTGGATACCGCGCCAGATGGTCCCGAGGCCCTTTCCTTGGCAAAGCAATCTCATTTTCAGCTTTACCTCATCGACTACAATCTTCCCAGCATGAGCGGCATGGAGGTCATGAGGGAGATCAAACGGGTTCAGGCCCATGCCGTTTGCATCATTCTCACGGCGTTCGGGACGATTGAACTCTCCGTGAAAGCGATGAAATCCGGGGCGTTCGATTTTATGACGAAACCGTTTCAGGTCGAGGTCGCCTTAGGGTTGGTTCAAAACGCCTTGGAATACCATCGCCTGAAACATGAAAACCTGCTTCTCCAAAAGATGGTTCGAGAAAAATATCAGTTCGAAAATATGGTCGGTCACAGTCCCCTCATGCAGGGGGTCTATGAGTTGATCGAGCGTGTTGCCGACAGTGACAGCACCATTCTGATCCAGGGTGAGAGCGGAACCGGGAAAGAAGTCGTCGCCAAGACGCTTCATTTTAATAGCGCCCGGCGGGACAAGCCGCTGATTCCGGTCAATTGCGGCGCCATCCCGGAAGCGTTGCTTGAGAGCGAATTATTCGGTCATGAAAAGGGGGCCTTCACCGGCGCGACCACTTCCCGAATCGGCCGATTTGAACTTGCCCATGGAGGAACGCTTTTCTTGGACGAGATCAGCGAGCTTCCCCTCTCCCTCCAGGTGAAGCTGCTTCGCGTTTTACAGGAGCGCTCTTTCGAACGGGTTGGAGGAACCAAGACGATTCAGGTCGATGTCCGGATCATTGCCGCCACGAACCAAGATCTCGAACAGGCGGTCGACGAAAAGCGCTTTCGAAAAGATCTATTTTACCGGTTGAATGTGATTCCAATGATGATTCCACCCCTTCGGGAGAGACGAGAGGATATTCCCCTTTTGGTCGATCACTTCATCCGCCGTTTCAATGAGAAGAAACGCCGCAAAATAGAGGGGATCTCCGCCGACGCTGAAAAGCTTCTTCTGGAATATCCCTGGCCGGGGAACATTCGGGAGCTTGAGAATCTCATTGAGCGGCTCATCACCCTCAAACAGGACGGATTTATTCAGACGGCCGACTTACCCGATAAAATCACCCGCTGCCAGGAGCGACGCCTCCTCTTTCAATTTGAGCTTCCTGAAGAGGGGGCCAATTTTTCAGAACTGGTTTCAGAATTTGAGAACCAACTCCTGCAGCAGGCGTTAACAAAAGCAAACGGCGTTAAAAACCGCGCCGCCCAGCTTCTGAAAATGAATCGAACCACCCTCGTCGAAAAGCTGAAACGACGCTGGTCGCACAACACCACTCCGTTTGCCCCCTCTTCCACCGACGACGGCGGAACCCCACCCCCCCTCTCCGCTGCAAACACAGATTGATCGTCGTCCCAACTCCGTTTGAGAAAATCTTTTCTCACCGCCGATAATCTTGACTGCGACTGTCAACCTGTTGACGGCGCGCCGACCTCTTTGATTCCATTCTTCCATTCCACCCTCTCCAAATCCTCTTCCATCGTTTGGACCGCTCAAGCCTTTCTCTGTAAATAGGAAGCAAGAGCGGCATTCTTCTTGCTTATACCGATATGGAGTATAAAAGCTCTCCTGAAGGAAACGAAGCATGCGTTTCGCCCAACGGTTTCAAACAAACCTTTTGACCGATATTGCGCTCATCTTTTTATTGACCGCTCTATCATCGAACATCCGGGCGGAGGAGTTTGCGCTTCCTTTCTTCCCGGAAAGTTACACGACGGGAGGAGAAGATCCCTTCAAAACAATCCTGGAGGACTACCGCGCCGAGAAATTTGCCCGCGCCGTTTCAGAAAATGATCGGCTCCTGAAACAGCTTTCAGACGGCCCCCTTTCTGAGACGGCCGCTTTCCTGCGTGGAGATCTCTATCTGAAGTGGGCGGAGAAGGAGGGGGCGAATCGCCTTCATCAGGCGCTGGCCGCTTTTCAAGAGGCGGAACACAAATACCCCGATTCTGAAAATGCGATCCGCGGTCTTTGGAGAATGGGGCAAGTCTATCGAGCGCTCGGATTTTATTACGAATCGGTCGGGAGCTTTAAAAGAATCCTTCTGAAGAATCCGAACAGTCGCTTCGCACCGCTCGCACGAATCGGGATTGCCGAAACCTACCATGCATGGAAGAAGTGGAAGGAAGCGTCTGAGGCATACAATCGGATCGATCTCCACTCTCTTTCTCCAGACGATCAGGCCTCCGTCTTGCTGGGGTACGCCGACACCCTTTATCACCTGAATGACTTCGAAAAAGCCTATCGAAAATACCAGCAATGGCGGGCTGTCTCGAGTGATTCGCCGACGATCGTCACCCTATTCCAATATGGCGAATCGGCCTATCGCACCGGCCGGACCGGTCACGCACGGGAACTGTTCTTCGACCTCTTGAACCTTTCCACCGTCGATCCCCTCTCGCCGGTCGCGTTTACAAGAACGGGAGACGCCTGGCGACGAGAGGGGAACCTCGAAAAAGCGGGACTCATCTATGCGCAAGTGCTGGCCGCCGCCTCACCAGATCCAAGCGGCGATCTCGACAAGCTGATGGCCGCGGTCGGACAGCTTGCGATGCAGGATTGCGGCGCTCCCCCTCCGCGTAAATCTTCCGATTGTCAGAAAGCTCGCGATCGGGAAGAGATCCGTCAAGCGCTCGACCTGATCGAGCAAGAGGCGAAAACCGTTCTGCAAACGCCTCATCCGAACGACTTCGCGCAAGAAGTCCTTCTGGAGGCGATCGAACAGTTCCGAATCTACGGCTCGTTCCCGGTTGCGCTGGAACTGGAAAGCCACCTTCTCACCCAGGTCCCCCTCTCCCATTTCAAGCTGCGACTCGCCGCGATTTATCGCAAAACCATCGGCGAAGAGATTCGCCGCCTGGCGAAGGAAGGGGACGATTATAAAATCGTCGAACTCTTTCACGCCCGCGCAGCCGACTTCACCACTGCGATGCTGGTCGGTCCGATCGGTTTACAAGTCGGGATCAGTCATGCCCGCCTCGGCCTCCACTCGCAGGCCATCGATCTCTTTGCGCCGATGACCGCCAACATCTCGAATCCTTTGGCGGAGGAAGCCTTGTTTCTCCTCGGGAAAAGCTTGCTGGAAAAAGGAGAGCCCGCGCGAGCCGCACAAAAATTCAATGACTTTCTCAAACGTTACCCAAAGAGTTCACGAACATCCGCCGCGCTCCTCGGTCTCGGCACCGCCCTCGAACAAGAAGGAAAGCCGGATCGCGCGATTGAAACCTATCAGGAATGGCTTCATCGCCACCCAAACCATCCCGATCAGGAATCGATCTCTCTCCTCCTCGCCAACGCCTATCGACACAAAGGTGATTTTCGGAAAGAGGCCGCCATCTACGAAAAATGGTTGGGCCATCACCCCGAAAACGCGGCCGATCTCGCCCGCGCGCTTGGAAACGCATACTATCAGATCCACGAATACGGAAAAGCGCTGCAGGCCTATCAATCGGCGCTGGAAGAAAAAACGAGCGGCCCTGAAGAAGACTGGATTCGATTTCAGATGGCGAAAAGCTACCAAAGCCTCGGCCAGCAAGATCGCGGAAAATCTCTTCTGGATCAGCTCGTCCAGAATGCAAAAGATCCCCTCGTTCGGCAAATGGCGGTCGAAGAAGCCGCCACTTTAAAATTGAGGACGATTACAGATGGCAGTCGAAGAAAACAAGGCTGATCTTCTCAAAGAGGCGTTCAGCCGCTTCAATGAAACCTCCCTTGATCTGGAAAAAAGCTACCGTCTGCTTCAAGAACAGGTGGCTCAATTGAAGAATGAGCTGGAGGCGAAAAATCATGCCTTGGAGGAAAGCGTGCGGCAGCGGGAGACGCTCCGGGAAGAAGCCGAACGGAATCATCGCCTCGCCGCGGTCGGTGAAATGGCCGCCCGCATGGCGCATGAATTGAGAAATCCACTGGGGAGCATTGAGCTCTTCGCGTCCCTTCTCAAGAAAGGGCTGGCCGATCCCTCTCTGCGGCAGTACGCGGACTATATCTCGACGGCGACCACCGCAATGGATTACGCCCTCTCAAACCTGCTGCTCTTCACCCGAAGGCCGACCCCGCACTTTCGACGAACCGATCCGAAAAGGGTGATCGAGGAGGCGCGCCTCTTCGCCCTGCCGCTCATTCAACAGAATCGGATCCGTTGGGTCGAATCGATTGAGCCTCTTCCCGACCAGATCTGGTGTGACGAAGATCTTCTACGACAGGTTCTCCTCAATTTGATTTTAAACGCGGTAGAAGCAATGCCGCGAGGGGGCGAACTCCGTGTCGGGGCTTCCGACGAAATCACACTGACGATCTCCGATACCGGAGGCGGCATTCCGGAGGAGATCCTTCCGAGAATCTTCGACCCGTTCTTCAGCACCAAACAGAATGGAACCGGCCTCGGGCTGGCGATCGTTCACAATGCCGTCACAGCGCATGGCGGATCGATTCAGGTCGAGAGCAAGGTCAACCAGGGAACGACCTTTACATTGTCCTTTCCGTCCGAACCGTCTCGGAATTCATCTGAGGAGAAAGGCGAATGACCCTCCCCGCCCCTTCCAAGTCGATCTTGGTGGTCGATGACGATCCCGCCATGCGGCTCGCTCTGGCAGAAAGCCTTCGGCAGTCGGGGCATTCGGTCATGGTGGCCTCCAACGGAGAAGAGGCGCTGACCCAATGCCGGGAGCAGATGATCTCCCTGATGATGACCGACATCCGGATGCCCGGCCTGAACGGAATGGATCTCTTTCACGAGGTCAAACGACTCAAGCCGTCGCTGCCGATTATTTTGATGTCGGCGTTTGGGACGATTGAAGTGGCCGTCGAAGCGATGAAGTCGGGGGCATTCGATTATCTGGTCAAACCTTTCTCGCAAGAGGCGCTGGAGGCGGTGGTTCGAAAAGCGCTCTCCGCTCCGGAACCGTCGGTCACAAAATCCCAATTCAAGCCGGCTGAAAGCTCCGGACGACCGCTGCTGACTCAAGATCCCGGAATGTTGAAGCTGCTCAAGACCGCCCAAGTGGTCGCAGCGAGCCAAACCTCCATTTTGATCGAAGGAGAGAGTGGAACCGGGAAGGAGTTGCTCGCCCGTTTTATTCACGAGCACAGCCCGCGCGCCCATCGTCCCTTCATCGCCATCAACTGCGCCGCCGTGCCGGAGTCGCTCCTGGAGAGCGAGCTCTTCGGTTTCGAAAAAGGGGCCTTTACCGGGGCGGCGGCGAGAAAGCCGGGTCGGTTTGAATTGGCCCATACCGGCACCTTGCTTTTAGATGAAGTGAGCGAGATGCAACTGTCGCTTCAGGCCAAGCTGCTCCGGGTCTTGCAGGAGCGAGAGGTCGATCTGCTCGGCGGAAAGGGGCCGATCTCGCTTGACCTTCGGGTCATCGCCACGACCAACCGTCCGCTCTGGGAGGAGGTAAAAGCGGGGCGGTTCCGCGAAGATCTTTATTATCGTCTGAATGTTTTTCCGCTCCGGCTTCCTCCCCTTCGACATCGCGTGGTCGATATCCCCTTTCTTGCGGAACATTTCATCAAGAAAGGATCGGTAAAGAATCAGAAGTCGGTGCTCTCCATTTCGACGGAAGCGCTCTCCATCTTGATGAGCCGGGAGTGGCGGGGCAATGTTCGGGAATTTGAGAATGTGATGGAGCGCGCGGTTCTTCTCTGCGACCGGGGGATCGTGACCCCCGATCATCTCCTCTTCGAGGAATCGTTCGAACCGAGAGCGGAGCGTCCCGCCGCGCGCGCCACCACCGTCTGGGAGGCCGAGAGAGACCTGATTTTGGAGACCCTGGAGCGGGTCGGCGGCAACCGGACTCACGCCGCCCGACTCCTCGGCATCAGCATCCGGACCCTTCGCAACAAATTGAGGGAATATCGGACGAACGGCCTCATCGATTCCTCCCAACTCGGAGGGATCGACGGCCCATCCGAGTCGGAAGAGATTGTAACCCCACAGCGGGATGAAGGAGGCGCACGATGATTTCCGGTTTATTCGACAAAACGATCGGTCTGCTGGCCCAGGCGCTCGACCTGAGAAGCGAGAAACACCGCGTCATCACCGCAAACATTGCGAATCAGGACACCCCCGGCTACAAAGCGACGGAGGTCAACTTCAAAGAGGCGCTCCAATCCGCTTTCGAATCTTCTCCTCTCGTACTTTCCCAAACCGATCCGGCGCATCTCTCGCCGGTCGGGAGCGCTTCCGGCGTCTCTCATGCGACGATCTCTCCGCAGTCTTCTCAGCGACTCGATGGAAACACGGTGAACGCGGAAAAAGAGATGACCAAGCTGGCCGAGAACACCCTCTACTATACGGCCACGACCCAAATAATCTCATCAAAATTTAAAGCCATAGAAAACGCCATTCGGGAAGGGAGGTAATCGATGGACATGGAACAGGCATTTTCGATCTCAGCCTCGGGGCTGGACGCGCAGCGCGCCAGGCTGAATGTGATCTCCAGCAATCTTGCGAACGTCGAATCAACACAGACCCCGGAGGGAGGACCCTACCGGCGAAAAGATGTCGTCTTCTCCGCGGCGCCGACCGGCTCGTTCGAAGAAGCGCTTCGATCTAGCCTCGACGGAAACCCGCCGGGGGTCTCGGTCACGCAGGTCATCCAGGATAATCGCCCCTTTAAGCGGGTCTATGAGCCGCAGCACCCCAATGCCGGTCCGGACGGCTATGTGCTCTACCCAAACATCAATGCAATGGAGGAGATGGTCAACATGATCTCCGCCGTCCGCTCCTATGAAGCAAACGTCACGGCGCTGAACGCAACCAAGAGCATGGCCCTGAAAGCGCTGGAGATTGGAAGATAATTAAAGCCGCGAGGCGACAAAGAAGGAACCGTAAGGCGTAAGGGGTAAAAGATTCAAATCTTTTGATCTTACCCCTCGCGCTTCACGCCTAACGCCTCCCGTTACTTGGAGTATAAAAATGGCCATACAACCGATCGGGCCGAATCAAATCAATCCGGCTCAAACGACCGGCGGTCTTGAAAAATCGGATGCCTCTTTCTCGGAGATGCTGAAAGAGTCGATCCGCCAGGTGAATGATGCGCAATTGCAAGCCGATCAGGCGATCACCGACCTGACCGCCGGCAAGCAGCAAGATCTTCATCAGACGATGATCGCCATTGAGAAGGCGAACCTCTCTTTCGAGCTGATGATGCAGGTCCGAAATAAGATCCTCTCGGCTTACGAGGAAATCTCCCGAATGCAGATTTAAAAACCGAGGTAAACGATGGCAGATCTTGTGCAACAGATGACATCCGGATCTTTCGTCAGAAAGATCGCCCTCCTCTTGGTCCTGGCGGCCACCGTCGCGGGAGGGGTGGTTCTCTGGCTCTGGACGCAAAAACCGGAGCTTCAAATCCTCTACACCAATCTCTCCTCGGACGACGCCGCCGCCGTGATCAACAAACTCAAGGAGTCGCATACTCCTTACGAGCTCTCGGCCGACAGCACCGCCGTCTCTGTTCCTGCGGAGCGGGTCCACGAGCTTCGCCTTCAATTGGCCAGCCAGGGCCTTCCTCAGGGAGGGGGAATCGGATTTGAAATTTTCGACCGGAATACATTCGGAACAACCGAATTCGTGCAAAAGCTCAACTACCGAAGAGCGCTCCAAGGAGAGTTAAGCCGGACCATCAGCCAACTTGCCGAAGTCAGCAAAGCGCGGGTGCATCTGGTGGTTCCGGAAAAAACCCTCTTCTCCGACCGGCAAGATCCCTCGCGCGCCTCGGTCGTCGTCACCCTTCGCCCCGGCAAGCGGTTGGCGGAAGGACAGATTCAGGGGATTATTCACCTCGTTTCAAGCAGCGTCGAAGGGTTGAGCCCTCAGACGGTGACGGTGGTCGACAGCCACGGGCAGATCCTTTCCAAAACGGTCGATGGATCAGCCGCCGCCCAGATGACCTCCACACAGCTCGATTATCAGCACACGCTGGAGAAGGAGCTCGAAGGGAAGATCCAGAGCATGCTCGAACGGGTCGTCGGCGCCGGAAAAGCGGTCGTGCGGGTCAGCAGCCTACTCGATTTAAGACAGGTGGAGCATACCGAGGAGAAATTCGATCCGGACACCCAGGTCGTTCGAAGCGAACAGCACGCTCAGGAACAGGCGAACGGGACCTCCTCCACCACTTCCCCTTCCGGCGTTCCCGGCGTTTTATCGAATGTTCCGCCCGGAAACCAGGCCGGCGGCTCGGCCGGTGCCAGCAATACCAACAATACACAGAAGAAGAATGAAGTGATCAATTATGAGATCAGCAAGACGGTCAGCCGGATTATCGAGCCGGTCGGGACAATCAAAAAACTTTCGGTCGCCGCCTTGGTCGACGGCACCTATGAAGCCGCGCAAGGAAACACTCCGCGCAAGTATATCCCTCGAAACGAAGACGAGATGAAAAAGCTGGAGGAGCTGGTCAAGAAAGCGATGGGTTACTCCGCGGAGCGGCAAGACCAGGTCGAAATGGTCAACATCCCCTTTGAGAGCAATGCCCTCTCGGAGGAGGAGACCGCCGCACCGGAACCGCCCCCCAGTCGTTTCGCACAGTGGCTCCCCTTCGTTAAATATGGCATCGGCCTGGTCGTCGGACTCATCGCCTTCTTCTTCGTGATTCGACCGGCGCTGAAGGCGCTCCTGACACCGTCGCCGGCCTTACCGACCGCCGCCCAGCCGCTTCCGACAGGCGGCTTTGGGGAGCTTCCCGCCGCAGCCCCTCGGACGGAGGAGATGGTTCAAATCGCAAAACAGAATCCTCAAGCGGCGACGATGGTGGTCAAGCAATGGTTGAAAGAAAAGTAATGCGGGACTCGGCTTCTTCTCTGGAAGAACTTTAAAACATTGAGGAAGCGATGCAGAGGCTGACCGGCGCCGACAAAACTGCGATCTTTCTGATGACCTTGGGAGAGGATCTCGCGTCCGAGGTCATGAAACATCTGGAACCGAAAGAGATTCGAAAAATCAGCGAAAGAATCGCCGCCCTCTCCGATATTTCCCAAGCGGAGATCGATCTGGTCTTGAGAGAATTTGCGACCCATTCGAGCATCCGAACCGGTCCCCGCCTCGGAGGAAAAGAGTACCTGCAACGGGTGCTAACCAAAGCATTGGGTCCGGAGAAGGCGGCCCGGGTGATGGAGGACTTCCCCGCCGCGGAAGAGAGCCGATTGGAGGAGCTGAAATGGACCGATCCGAAGGCGCTCGCCGGACTGATTCAGGCCGAGCACCCTCAGACGATTGCCCTCATCCTGGCTCACCTCGATCCGACGCAAGGGAGCCAGATTCTGATGCAGTTCCCGGAAGCGCTGCGCGCCGATATTACCTATCGGATGGCGACGCTCGAAGAAATTCCACCCGGAATCATGAAAGAGATTTTAGAAGTGCTTCAAGGAGAGTTGCCGTTCGTCGGGAGCCTGCCCGGCAAGAAGGTCTCCGGGGTGAAACTGGTGGCCAATCTTCTCAATCAGGTCGATCCGGCGACCGAGCAGGCGATTTTGGCGTCGATCACTCAGAATCATTCGGATCTCGCCGAAAAGATCAACCAGTTGATCTTTACCTTCGACGACCTGACCCAACTCGACGATCGCGGCATGCAGGAAGTGCTCAAAGAGGTGAACAAAGATTCCTTGGCGATTGCGCTGAAGGCGGCCAAAGAAGCGGTGAAGCAGAACATCTTCAAGAATATGTCGGAGCGGGCTGTTCAACTGTTGACCGAAGAGATGGAGGCGCGCGGGCCGGTGAAGGTCAGCGAGGTCGAGAAGACACAGCAAGCGATCATCAAAATTGTCCGCCGATTGGCCGACGAGGGGAAGATTACGCTGAGAGGGAAGGGCGATGGAGAAGTCCTGGTCTAAAATCGTCCGATCGAAAGAGATCGCGCAGGAGGGAATTTCGGCCTACACCCTGAAGGAGGTCTCCCCGTCCGGTTCAGGAGCCTTCGCGTCCGATCAGATCGGGGGAAGGCTCTCCGGAATCGAGCGCGATGCGTATGAGCGCGGCTTCGCGTCGGGAGAAAAAGCGGGGCGAGAGTTTGGACTCAAACAGGTCGAGGCAACGCAGCAGCTCCTCGCCCGACTGCTCGAAGAGCTTCAATCAATTCGGCCAACCCTGATGAAGAATGCGGAGAAGGAAATTTTGCAGCTCGCCCTGGCTGTCGCCCGCCATATTCTGCGTCAGGAGATCCGCCAGAATCCGGAACGGCTCCTCGGGTCGATCCGCGCCGCCATTCAGAAATTAGGGCAGATTGAAACCCTGGTGATCCATCTCCATCCCCAAGACTTAGAGCGCCTCCGGAAGGAACGGAATCAGGTGGTAGAATGGATAGGAAAAGCTCAGGGACTTCGAATGGAAGCAGACGCAACCCTTCAGCCGGGAGAATGTATCGTTGAGAGCAACGATCACATCGTCGATCTGCGCATCGACAGCCAGCTCTCCGTGATCGAAGACACGCTCCTCAACACGGAGCCTGAGAAATGAACGAGACCACGGCGAGATACCTCGGCCAAATTATGAGCATCGACCCGGCCCCTCCCCACGGGCGGGTTTCTCAAGCGATCGGATTGCTGCTGGAAGGGTATGCATCAATCTCCGCCATCGGAGAGGTCTGCGAAATCGCTTCGGCCGGAACGAACAAATTGCTCCTGGCCGAGGTGGTTGGATTTCGTGAGAACCGGGTCTTATTCATGCCGCTCGGAGAGCTCGCCGGGATTGGACCGGGGAGCGCGATTGTCCGCCGCGGACGCCAAGCGACCGCTTGGGTGGGAGAAGGGCTGCTCGGAAGAGTCATCGACGGTCTTGGAAACCCGATCGACGACAAGGGACCTTTAAGGGGGACGCAGAGTCACCCGCTCTATCTCTCCCCGCCCGGCCCGCTCGCGCGGCAACGTATCAACCGACCGCTCGATCTCGGCATCCGCGCCATCAACGGACTGCTGACCTGCGGGAGCGGGCAGCGGATGGGAATTTTCGCCGGGAGCGGGGTCGGAAAAAGCGTTCTGCTCGGGATGATCGCTCGATTCACCGCCGCCGATGTGAACGTCATCGCGATGATCGGAGAGCGAAGCCGAGAGGTCAAGGAGTTCATCGAAAAAGATCTCGGGAAAGAAGGGCTTCGCCGCTCGGTCGTCATCGTCGCCACCTCCGATCAACCCCCGCTGGTTCGACGCCGTGGGGCGTTCCTCGCCATGGCGATCGCCGAGTATTTTCGGGATCGCAATCGCCAGGTCCTCCTGATGATGGACTCGCTCACCCGATTGGCCCACGCGCAGCGAGAGATCGGCCTTGCGATCGGAGAGCCGCCGACCACAAAGGGGTATACCCCTTCGGTCTTCGCACTCCTTCCGAAATTTCTCGAACGGGCCGGCACCTCGTCGGGGGGCGGGACGATCACCGGGCTCTTTACCGTATTGGTAGAGGGAGACGATCTCAATGATCCGATCCCCGATTCCGTTCGCGCCATTTTGGACGGTCATATCGTCCTCTCGCGGGAGCTGGCGGCGCAGAATCAATATCCGGCGATCGATCTGCTCCAGAGCACCAGCCGGGTGATGATTGATCTGGTGGACCCCGAACATCTGGAATTGGCGCGGAGCTTCTCCGATCTGATGGCGACATACAAAAAGGTGGAGGATCTGATCAACATCGGCGCATACAAGCCGGGAAGCAATCCGAAGGTCGATCAGGCCATCGCGCGATGGGATCGGATTCAGGGGTATCTTCGCCAAAAGATGAATGAGAAAGTCAATTTTCAGGAAAGCCTTCAGGCGTTGAGAAAGGTCATCAGAGAATAAAAGGAATGCGGGATGAAGGGAGCGTTTAAATCGCCCCTTCTCTTTCGTTGAGAGGAGATGATGGCTCGATATGAATCAAAACTGGATGCGGTTCTCCGCCAGCGCAAACATCATGAAGAAGCGGTTCGGGACGAATTTCTCGAAGTAAAACATTCTCTTGATGCGGCGGAAGATCAGCTTCATCGACTGCATAAGGAGCTGGAGGCGGCGCTGCAAGACTTCGCCGCGCAGCAAGGGCAAGGAATGGCCCCCGGTGAAATGGATCTCTACTACCACTTTCTCAAGCAGCAGTGCGATCGGCTGGCGGAGCGAAGGGCGGCCGTGGAGACCCTCGCCGATCAATGCGAGAGAAAACGTCAAGATCTCCTCGAAGCAACCCGCGAGAAAAAAGTGGTGGAGAAGATTGAAGCAAACCGAAAAGAGGTTTATCTGAAGGATCTCCAAAAAAAAGAGGAAGTGCTCCTCGATGAACTGGGTGGACGCCCGAAGAGAAAATCGCCATGAAGTTCATTCGATCCGGATTCTGGCTCACCCTCTTCTTTCTCTTTTTGATGGACTCCTCCCTTCATGCTCAAAACGCCCCGACGGAGCCCCCTTCTAAAGCGGAGAGCGTTTCGACTCCTCCTGCTGCGCCCCCTCCCCCTGAATCTCCAATGCCTTCGGCGATGCTCCGCGCGATTGAGCAGAGGAAGAGCGAACTGGATAAAAGAGCGCGCGAGCTCGATCAGAAGGAGGAGCGGCTTCGGTTGATGGAGCAAGAGATCGGCCGGATGCTGAAAAAATCGACCGAGGCGCGAGAGGCGCTGGAGGCAAAGGAGAAAAAGCGAAAACAAGAAGAAGAGAGGCAGGTGGCCCGGCTCGCCAAGATGTATGAAGCGATGCCTCCCGATCAGGCGGCCGCCCGGATCGAGAAGTTGGATGAATCGTTGGCGCTGACGCTCTTGGGGAAGATCAAAGAGAAAAGCGCGGCCCAGATCCTCACCGGCTTAAACGCGACCAAAGCGGCGCAGCTGACGGAGAAGCTTGTAAAAACGGCACGGTAATGGTTCAGGGTTGTCGTCACCCGAGGCGATCGATCTGAGCCAGCATATCTTGGATCGGATCAATTCGGTTGGTAACCCATTCTTCCTGGCTTTTCGAGAAATGGGCCGCCTCTGCAAGTCCCCCCTCGTAAAGATCGATCTCTTCCTGAGAACACCCCAACCCGAATCGATGACAGAACCGATTGGCCAGCGCGACAACGGCCACGAGATGGGGACGCTCCTTCGCCAGATGAAACGTGTGGTGATACCGCATCACCTCCAACAGCCACGGCTGAAGCTTCCACGCTGTTGCCACAAAGGCGCCGGCGTTTCCGTGATATTCGGAGAGAACGACCTCTAAATCTTGATCGCTCCACCCCCGATTCGTCGACTCCCGGCTTTTCCTTCCTTTGAGTTCTTGATTCAGAATGGTGTAGATGATCAGCTTTCCCATATCATGCAGCAGCCCCGCGAGGAAGGCGTCCTCCTTCTGCTTCAGCCCGGTCAGCTCGGAGAGAAGGGCCGTAAGGAAGGCGCAAGCGACGGCGTGCTGATTGATTCTCTTGCACTCCTCTTGATAAAGCCCTCCGACAAATTCTTTTGAGAGCATGGAAAACCCAAGAACCAGGATTCGAACCTGATCGAGACCGATCCGCGTAATGGCGGTCGGCAGCGTTTCAAATTTGTAGACCCCTCCGTAATAGGCCGAGTTGGAGATCCGGATGATATTCGAGGTAATCGCCTGATCATTGGCGATGATTTTGGCCAGCTCGACCGAGCCGGCACTGTCCCCCATTCGAAGAATGCGCTGGGCCACCCCCGGCATCGGTGGGACCTGAAAGTCGGGATCGCTCATTTTTTTGGCGATCAGCGCTCTTAAATGCACCTCTCCCGGTTTTGTATCTGGACTCTTTGCCGCTGGCGCTTCCGCCGGCGGAGGCGCCGGACTCGGCATCGGATCAACCTTTTTCTTGTTGAGCACCTCAATCGCCTGGCCGACCGTGAGGGGCGGCTCGGCGGGGGTCATCCTCTCTTCCAGACTGGGCTCTTTGACGGGAGCGGAGACCGATTTCTTGCTTACCAGGATCTCAATTTCTTTTTGACAGTGCGGACAGAGGATGACCGTCGGCGGAGGATGCTCCATCTTTACATGCGCTCCTATCTGAAATGAGATGCGGCAAGGATATTCCGAAGAAAAGTATAGCATATAAAACCATTGTGACCCCTTCGACCGATGCGGTTGCTTTATCATTCCTCCTCCCCAACCTGCTCCTCTCTGATAAAACGCTTGACAACCCAAGAAATGCTTCGTTATATTCACTTATCGCCTTCATCAATGAACCCTTTGATAGACTGAAATTTTCTTTTTCGCCGCGCACGCTTTCGAAATCGTCTGGAAATGATTCATTAATCGAGAATGAGGAGGAACAGATGGCCCGTTATCTGATCGTCGATAGCCGTGATTTGACGGAATATACGAACGGCCGATACATCCAAAAGGTGGCCGGCAAGCTAAAGGAAGATGGGAATGAGGTAACACTATTTCTCATCGAAAACGGCGTCATCGCCGCCCGGAAAGGGGGAGACCTCGGGAAAAATCTGACCGACCTTTCGAAACGGGGCGCAAAGATTATGGCAGATGATATCTCTTGCAGGGCCCGCGGCGTCGCGCAGCTTGCCGACGGCGTGACCCAGTCCAACGTCGATCAACTGGCCGACCTGATCGCAGAGGGCTCGGATAAGGTGATCTGGTATTAGAAAGATAAATGACGTGAGGTGTCAGGCGTTAGGCGTGAGGAGAAAGAAACGAATCCTTTGACCTCACCCCTTACGCCTTCACGCTTCACGCCTCACGTTTTCTAAAAAATGGAGGAAACAATGGCTACAGCAACCGCACCGACTGCTGCACCGGCAAAAGTAAAACGGGTTGCGATCGTTCTGGCAACCGGCTCCTATCAGCGCGAGGCCCCAACGACCGTTCTCCGACTGGTTGAGAAGCTTTTACAGAGGGGGGTTGACGTGAACGTCTGGGCGTTCGAAGAAGCAGTCACGCTGACCAACAAAGATCAGATTGACCACAACGAGCCCGGCTCCCTTCAAAAGGTCCTCGGAGAAAAGCATCCGAACATCGGCCGATTCATCGATCAGTTGATCCGAGCCGGCCTCCATGGCGCCAAGCTCGACTGGGTCTCTTGCATCCTCTGCGTCCAAGAGCGCGGGGTCGAGAAGCATCAGATGGGGGGATCGATTGTTGGAACGCTCGGCGATCTATGGAAGTTCGTCAAGGCGGCCGATCGGGTCATCTGCATTCCCACCTATCGGTAGGGGCGCAATTCATTGCGCCCTGTCGTTTTTGCCCTTGAACAATCAGGGGGGTGATAAATCACGCCCCAACAAATGAAACGGAGATAAACAATGGCAAACAAGGTGCTTGTTATTTTCGAGAAACCGATTTATCTTAGTTTTGAACCGGTCGATCCTCACATCTTTGCCACCGCGCTCGGTGTTTCCGACACACCGGTGGAGGTCAACGTTCTCCTGCGAGATTCGGCGGTCACGTACGGCGTGAAAAACCAGCAGGTAAACGCCAAGGTCGCCGGCCAGGACATCATGCTCCACGAAACCTCCCCTGATAAAGTGATTACATTTATGATCGAGCATGGCGCCAAGGTCCGCGCCGTGGCGGAAGATATGAGGACGCGGGGAATCAATAAGGAAGAGATGGTTCAAGGAGTCGAGGTCATCAGCGAAGAGGACTCGGTCCGCTTATTGGAAGAGCATGACAGCGTGATGGTCTGGTAAAAGTACGGTCTTATTGTACATCCGGCATCGATCTGCCCGATCTGTGGCCGGATAGATGGAATGAGATGGAGCCTTTTCTGTCGAGTCTTAAAGTTTCAAAAGTTTTGAATGTCACGGAGTATTTCAACCCGATCGACTGCCGCAGCCTGGGGGTAATCCGAACGACCCTCGCGACGATGGGGAAGGGAGAAATCCTGGAGGTTCACGGAAACCGATTTCAGCACCGTGAGATCACCGCCTGGACTCAGAAATTCAAGCACCCGATCGTGAAGGTGGAAGACATCGACGGGCTAGTAAAAATATTTATTGAGAAGGGCGGGCTGAAATGATTCCATCACGTCCTACTCGCATTCGGGGGGAGGCAGCCCCCGAAGCCTTGCGAAGTAAGGTCGGCTTTGCCGAGGGGCGTCGGAAGGGGGGCCTGCCCCCCTCCGAGTTGATCGAAAAGGGCGGGTTAACCGGTGTTCAGCCGCCTAAGAATATTTAAAGGGCGAATGAACCAGTGAAAAAAATGGCGATCATCGTGACCCGCGGAACCCACAACAACTTCGTGACTGTTTTTACGATGGTGATGGCCGCCGCCGTCTGCGAGATGTCGGTTCGAATCTTCTTTCGGGATGAGGCGGTCTATAAACTCTCCCGGAAAAAAATCTCCGAATTAAACTTCTCCGAAGTTTATTGCGGCGCGGAGAGCGAGCTGCGAAAAAACTACGAGGCGACCGGGATGGTCGACCTTCAAAAAGTCATCAAAGATGTCAAAACCCAAGGAGATGTGAAACTCTACACCTGCACCTCTTCGATGGCGCTCGTCGGTCTGACACAAGAAGAGCTGATCCCCGAAATCGACGAGCCGCGCGGCCTGACCTCTTTTTTGCTGGAGGAGATGGACGACGCCGACATGATCCTCAGCTTTTGACCGCCGGTTCTTTCTCCCTTTTCGTCCGAGTCGGAACCGCGGCGCCCCTCTCCTGTTGAAATTCCTCCCTGACCGATTTGATCAGAAGAAAGAGTAGCATCATCAAATGTCCGATGATCAGACCGCCGAAGAGCCCTTTGACAGCGAGGGCGGATGATGGAGGATAGGTTATTGCGATGGAGTAAGGGAACGAGAAAATAAATGTCAAATGTTTCTTGAAGAGCATCGGAAGGACAACGAGGATCAGCAGCGGAGAAGCAATCATCCCAAGTCTCCGGCCCCATCCCTTTCTTAAAGCCAATCCGATTCCCACCACGAAAAAGGGAATCGCATAGATCAGGCCGGCCGCAATTAAAATTGCATGTCCATATTGAAAATAAGGAAGAAAACAGATCAACGCCGTCGCCAGATAAAAGAGCGCGACTAAGTCGATGCTTTTTCGAACCACTTAGAACCTCAAGTAACGTGAGGCGACAAAGAAGAAAACGTGAAGCGTGAGGGGGTCAGTTCAAAAGATTAAATTCTTTACCTTTACCCCTCACGCCTAACGCCTCACGGCTTTTTATTCTCTATAGATTTCGCACAGCGAAATCCGGCGGAAATCGCCTTGGTCGTAGGCGCTAAGGAAATTCGGTTGAATGTCTGAAAAGAGAGGCCGCATTTGTAATAGCTACAATCGAAAAAGGAGCCTCCTCGAAGAACCTTCAACTTCTCACCATAGTTGGGATGGGGCACGTTATTCCCCGGATAGGGAAGAAACCAATCGGCGGTCCACTGAAAGACATTTCCGGACATGTCGTAGAGTCCATAGGGACTCTTTCCTTCCGGAAAGGCGTTTACCGGAGTGGTATCTTTGATTCCCTCCGGAGGAACATTCGCCCGTTTGGGTTCCAGCTTCGCTCCCCACGGAAACATCCTGCCGTCGGTGCCGCGGGCGGCTTTCTCCCACTCCGCTTCGGTCGGAAGTCGCTTCCCCTCCCATTTGCAGTAGGCCTCGGCGTCAAACCAGCTGACAAAGGTCACCGGATGGTTCGCCTTTCCCGGCGGATATTGGTTTTGGCTCCAATGGGAGGGAGAAACGTGGCCCGTCGCATCAACGAAGCGTTTATAATGCGCGTTGGTCACGTCATAAAGGTCGATGTAGTAATCGTCCAGGTGAACCGTGTGTCGCGGGCTCGCATTCTTCTTAAAAAAATCTTCTCCCATGATGAAGTCACCCGCCGGAATCAAGATCATTTTCTGCTCGATGATCTCTTCTTTCTTCTGGGGTTCGATGGCTCGGACCGCTCTCTGGAAATAAGCATCGAGCCCCAACGTATTTCCAAGGTTATGAAGCTGATGACAATTGACACACCACGGCTCTCTGGAATCATCGATTTGATGTCGAAGCGGCCCCTTGTGGCAGACGCGGCACTCCTTCCGAGAGGCAGGATCGGCCAGGTTCGGCCCGCCGGTCTGTCCCGACGTTAAATCAAAGAAAAGAAAACCACTTCCCAAAATCAGAAATAATGTAAAAAGAAAAACAACCCCTTTCCGTTTCATGGCGGCAGATCATAGCATATTTCAGAGAATGTGTGTAGGGCGGGGCCGCCATGGCTCTTTCGGAGAGGGCAAATGTCGGTCACCTCTTTCCGAACGAAGTGAACTCTAGAAATTTCTACAGAAACGGGAGAGAAAATCAAATTCTTAAAAGTATTAAAAATGAGGAGGGAAGATGCTCTGTATCGGGGATGGAAAACGATAACTTCGCGTTACTCTTCTTTCTCGATCTCGATTTTAATTAAACCTTTTTGAATAGCGTAGATGATCAGCTGAGAGACATGATTGAAACCGAGCTTGTTATTGATGTTGGTCCGATGGGTTTCAACCGTTTTAATCTGAATTCCAAGTTTCTCTGCGATATCTTTATTCTTATAACCTTCCGCGACGTAACGAACAATTTCCAGTTCTCGAGTCGTCAGTGGCCTTCGTTCGATCTTGTCCTCTTTCTTCATTGAACCTTGATCACTCTTCGTTAATGAAAAATACCGGCTCGGCCATCTTGTATATATATGAAAATACCGATCCGGATTTTGAATTCTAACCAATGCGGTAAATAGAGTTCAATACTAATGGTGAGTTGCTACCCATCTTCTGTTAGTTAACAAATAAATTAGATCAGCGCAGGAAGGAATAATGCTCCGTTCCTTTTTTACCTTTCGAATCCAGCTTTAATGAGGCAAACCCACTCCCCTTTTTCTTCTTGACAAAGATGGCACCTGCATGTTAGTTAGAGGATAATTCGTCATCATCACTACCGAAGTAGTGATGATGACGTTCCCCAAGTTTGGATCGACCTTGAAAAGATTAAAAACAAAAGAAATTATTAGTCAGTTCGCCGAAATCGGTTTTTCGGAATACGAAGCGAAGTCTTATCTTGCCCTTGTTCAAAAAAACCCGTCGACCGCTTATGAAATCGGCAAAGAGTCGGGGGTCCCCTCCTCCAAAATTTATGAGGTTCTCAACAAGTTGAAGGACAAGGGGATGATCGTCACGGTCGACGACGAAGACGGACGCGCCAAGCGTTACATCCCCCAGCATCCCGAGGAATTTCTTTCTCAATACCAAAACGGCGTTCAGAAGACGCTTCAATCGCTGCGCGGCGTCCTCAGCGGGTTGAACGGAAACAAAGAGGCAAGCTACGTCTGGAACATCATGGAGCACGACCGCCTCGTTGAGAAGGCGTTCCAGATCATCGACTCGGCGAAAAAGGTCCTCCTCCTCTCCCTCTGGGACGAAGAGCTGGCGCTCCTGGAGGACCCGCTTCGCGCCGCCGAGCAGCGCGGGGTTCAGATCGCCCTGGTTCATTTCGGTCCTCCGAAGATCCGCGTTGGACAGGTCTACTATCATCCGATCGAAGACACCCTTTATGCCGAGAAGCAGGGACGCGCGCTGGTGATCGTCGTCGACTCCCAAGAGGTGTTGATGGGAAACATCAGCCGCGAGGGGAAGACCGAGGGGGCCTGGAGCCGGAACAGAGGCTTCACGATGATCGCGGAAGATTACGTGAAACATGATATCTACATCGCCAAGATCATCAACCGGTTTGAGAAAGAGCTGATTCAACGGTTCGGTGAAAAATATGTCAAGCTTCGCGACGTTTTTCACGACGAGGTTATTTCTTAGGAGTCCGATCTCCCATGAAGAGACAGGGTGCGTCAGAGATGCCACACGGTTTACCCCCCAAGCAAGGTCTTTACGATCCGCAGTTTGAAAAAGACTCCTGCGGGATCGGTTTCGTCGCCGACATCAAAGGCCGCCGCTCGCACGACATTATTCAGAAAGGCCTGCAGGTGCTGGAGAACCTCTCCCACCGCGGCGCGGTCGGCTGCGATCCCTGCACCGGCGACGGGGCCGGAATCCTCCTTCAGGTCCCGCACGCTTTTCTGAAGCGCGCCTGCGGCGAGATCGGCGTGGCCCTCCCGAATGCCGGCGAATACGGCGTCGGAATGGTCTTCCTTCCCCCCTCGCCCGCCGATCGTCGCGCTTGCGAGAAGCTCTTCGAGAAGATCATCGCCGAAGAAGGCCAGCGCCTCCTCGGCTGGCGCGACGTGCCGACCAAAGAGACCCATCTCGGCGAGGTCGCCCGGCGGACGGTCCCGGCGATGCGCCAGATTTTCATCGCAAGAAATATTTTGAATGAGACCGAGTTCGAGCGAAAACTTTACGTCATCCGGAAGCGGGTCGAAAACGCGGTGCGGCAGTCGGCCATTGAGCAGCGCAATTTCTTTTACGTCTCCAGTCTCTCATGCAACACAATCATTTACAAGGGGCTCCTCCTCCCCTCCCAGATCCCCCTCTTCTACCCCGATCTGGCCGACACTCAGGTGGTGAGTGCATTGGCCCTGGTCCACTCGCGATTCTCGACCAATACCTTTCCCGCTTGGCCCCTCGCCCATCCTTATCGCTACATCTGCCACAACGGCGAGATCAACACGCTCAAGGGGAACGTCAACTGGATGCGGGCGCGGCAAGGCCGCCTCTCCTCCGAGCTCTTCGGAGAGGACATCAATAACCTCTTTCCGATTATCAACGAAAACCAAAGCGACTCCGCCTGCTTCGACAATGCGCTCGAATTTTTAATCATGGGGGGCCGCTCCCTGCCGCACGCGATGATGATGCTGATCCCGGAGGCATGGGCCGGCAACCCCGACATGGATCTCGACCGGCGCGGCTTCTACGAGTATCACGCCGCCATGATGGAGCCGTGGGACGGGCCGGCCGCCGTCGCCTTTACCGACGGCAAGCTGATCGGCGCGACGCTCGACCGCAACGGCCTGCGGCCCGCCCGCTATCTGGTGACGAAAGAGGATCTCGTCGTCCTCGCCTCCGAAGCGGGGGTCCTCTCGTTCGCGCCGGAAGAGATCCGGACGAAGGGCCGGCTTCAGCCGGGAAGAATGTTCCTCGTCGACACCGTTCAAGGGCGGATCATCAATGACAAGGAGATCAAAGCCGACATCTGCGGAAGAAAACCATACCGATTTTGGATCATGGCCAACCGGATCAACATCGAAGATCTTCCGGAGCCGCTGAACCTTCTCCAGCCCGACCACATCACCCTACGGCAGCGGCAGCAGACCTTCGGTTACAGCCTCGAAGATCTGAAGATGATCATGACCCCGATGGCGGTCACCGGCGAGGAGCCGGTCGGATCGATGGGAACCGACACCCCGCTCGCCGTTCTCTCGGAGCGGCCGCAGCTTCTCTTCAAATATTTCAAGCAGCTCTTCGCCCAGGTGACCAACCCGCCGATCGATCCGATCCGGGAGCAGACGGTGATGTCGCTCGTCACCAACATCGGGCCCAAATCGAACCTCCTGGGAGAAACGCCGGAGCATGCCCGACGGATCCGGGTGCAGCAGCCGATTTTAACCAACGCCGACCTGGAGAAAATTCGGACGATCGCCGACGGTCATTTCAAGACCCAGACATTGCAGATGCTCTTCCCCGCCGCTGAGGGACCGGCCGGGCTGGAACCGGCGCTGGAGCGGCTCTGCAAAGAGGCCTCCGAGGCGATCCGGGCCGGATACAAATTTATTATTTTAAGCGACCGTGGCGTGAATGCCGAGTGGGCGCCGATCCCCTCGCTCCTCGCCATCTCGGCCGTTCATCACCACCTGATCCGGGAATGCACCCGGACCGAGGTCGGACTGATCATCGAGAGCGGCGAGCCGCGCGAGGTTCATCATTTCGCCTGCCTCATCGGCTACGGCGCCGGATCGATCAACCCCTACCTTGCCTTCGAGACCCTCACCGACATGGCGCGGGAGGGCTACTTCCCCGAAACGATCGACGAGCCGACGGCGGAAGGAAAGTACATCAAGTCGATCAACAAGGGACTCCTGAAGATCTTCTCGAAGATGGGGATCTCCACCGTCCAGAGCTACTGCGGCGCGCAGATCTTCGAGGCGATCGGGCTGAACTCCGAGCTGATCGACCGCTACTTCACCGGCACTCCCTCCCGGATCGAGGGAATCGGAATCGAGGAGCTGGCCGAGGAGGTTCTTCGAAGACACGCGCAGGCGCACGAGCTGACCCCGACCAAGCAGCTCGACTACGGCGGCGAATACCACTATCGGATCCAGGCGGAACATCACAACTGGAACCCCGACACGATCATGAAGCTCCAGCATGCGACGCAGAATAAGAGTTACGCGACCTTCAAGGAGTTCAGCCGGGCGGTCAACGATGAGAGCCGCTCCCGGTCGAACCTGCGGGGACTCCTTGAGCTTCGCCTTCTCTCGGAGCCGATCCCCCTTTCGGAGGTCGAGCCGGCGGCTGAGATCGTCAAGCGCTTCAACACCGGAGCAATGTCCTACGGCTCGATCAGCAAAGAGGCGCATGAAACGCTGGCGATCGCGATGAACCGGATCGGCGGGAAGAGCAATACCGGCGAAGGGGGCGAAGATCCGGAGCGATTTATCCCCCTGCCGAACGGCGATTCGAAGTCGAGCGCGATCAAACAGGTCGCCTCTGCCCGCTTCGGCGTAACCACGCATTATTTGATCAATGCCCGCGAGCTTCAGATCAAGATGGCGCAGGGGGCCAAGCCGGGAGAGGGGGGACAGCTGCCGGGGCACAAGGTCGATGAAGTGATCGCCCGGATGCGCTACGCGACGCCGGGGGTTCAACTCATCTCCCCGCCGCCGCATCACGATATTTATTCGATCGAAGATCTGGCGCAGCTGATCTATGATCTCAAGAATGTAAATCCGCAGGCGGCGGTCTCGGTAAAGCTCGTCTCGGAAGTCGGCGTCGGAACGGTCGCAGCCGGCGTCGCCAAGGCGCATGCCGACAAGATCTTGATCTCCGGCGACTCCGGAGGAACCGGCGCCTCCCCCTGGGGCTCGATCAAACATGCCGGCATCCCCTGGGAGCTGGGGCTGGCCGAAACACAGCAGACCCTTGTTTTAAACGACCTGCGCGGTCGGGTTCGGGTTGAGACAGATGGACAGCTGAAGACCGGCCGCGACGTCGTCATCGCCGCCCTGCTCGGGGCGGAAGAGTTCGGCTTCTCAACGGCCCCGCTGATCGTCGAGGGGTGCATCATGATGCGCAAATGCCATCTGAACACCTGCCCGGTTGGCATCGCTACGCAAGACCCGGCGCTGCGGAAGAAATTCACCGGCCAGCCGGAGCATCTGATCAACTACTTCTTCTTCGTCGCCGAAGAGGTGCGGGAGTTGATGGCGAGGCTCGGCTTCCGCACCTTCAAAGAGATGATCGGGCGGGTCGATAAGATCAAGCCGCAAAAAGCAATCGACCACTGGAAGGCGCACGGCCTCGATCTCACCCCGCTGTTGAAGCGCCCGGAGGTCGGCCCCGAGATCGCGACCCACTGGGTCCAGGCGCAAGACCATGGGATCGACAAGGCGCTTGATCATGAGCTGATCAAGCTCGCTCGTCCCGCGCTGGAGTCCAAGAAAAAGATCGAAGTCGCTCTCCCGATTCGGAATATTCATCGGACCGTCGGGGCGATGCTCTCCGGCGAGATCACCAAGCGGTTCGGTCCGGGGGGACTTCCTGCCGACACGATCCAGTTCAAGTTCACCGGATCGGCCGGCCAGAGCTTCGGCGCCTGGTGCGTCAACGGCGTCTCGCTGACGCTCGAAGGGGAATCGAACGATTACCTCGGCAAGGGGATGGCCGGCGGGCGGATCGTCGTCTATCCCCCCAAGGGGGTCACCTTCACCCCCGAAGAGACGATCTTAATCGGCAACACGGTCCTCTACGGGGCGACCGGCGGAGAATGTTATTTCTACGGAATGGCGGGAGAGCGCTTTGCCGTCCGAAACTCCGGCGCGCGCGCCGTCATTGAAGGGGTCGGCGATCACGGCTGCGAGTACATGACGGGCGGGGTCGTGGTGGTCCTCGGAAAGACCGGACGGAACTTCGCCGCCGGGATGAGCGGCGGGGTCGCCTTCGTCTACAATGAAGACGGCGCTTTTGAGCGTCGATGCAACCTGAGCATGGTGGAGCTCGATCCGGTTCGCGACAAAAAAGATCAACTCCTCCTCAAAGAGATGATTGAAAAACATCTCGCCTACACCGGAAGCGCCAGGGCGAAGAAGATCCTCGCGCAGTGGGAGTGGGCACTCCCAAAATTTGTCCGGGTGATGTCGGTCGAGTACAAAAAGGTCCTGGAGCAACGGGCGCGGCAGAAAATGATGGTACATTAAAATGACGTAAGGCGTGAGGCGTTAGGCGTAAGGGGTCAAGTCAAAGGGATTTAAATCTTTAACCCCTCACGCCTCACGTTCTCTTCTTTGTCGCCTCACGGCACTTAATCCTTCACGTGTTTCGGAGTATTCGAATGGGTGATGTCAGGGGGTTTTTAAAGTTTAAGCGGGAGGGGCCGAAGCGGCGGCCGGTTCCGGAGCGGGTCAAGGATTGGAAAGAATTTTATGAGCCGGTTTCCGAGGACCTCCTCCAGATTCAGGGGGCGCGCTGCATGGATTGCGGGACCCCCTTCTGCCAGGGGACGACCGGCTGTCCGGTTCAGAACATGATTCCCGACTGGAACGACCTCGTCCACCGGGGACGCTGGCGGGACGCGCTGAAGATGCTCCACTCGACCAACAACTTCCCCGAATTCACCGGACGGCTCTGCCCTGCGCCGTGCGAGTCGGCCTGCGTGCTGGGAATCATCGATGATCCGGTGTCAATTCGAGTGATCGAGTGGAACATCATCGATCGCGGATTCAATGAAGGATGGATCTCCCCGATTCTCCCCGAGCAGGAGACCGGCCGGAAGGTCGCCGTCGTCGGCTCCGGACCGGCCGGCCTCGCCGCGGCACAGCAGCTCCGTCGGCTGGGTCACTCCGTGACCGTTTTCGAGCGGGACGATCGGATCGGCGGGCTGCTCCGCTACGGTATCCCCGACTTCAAGATGGAAAAGTCGGTCCTCGATCGCCGGCTGGAGCAGATGACCGCGGAGGGGGTGATCTTCAAAACCAACGTCGAGGTGGGAAGAGATCTCCCGGTCGATCAGCTTCGGAGGGAGTTCGACGCCGTGCTTCTCGCCGGCGGGGCGATGCAGGCGAGAGAGCTCCCCGTTCCGGGGCGCGAGTTGGGCGGGATTCATCTTGCGATGGAATATCTCACCCAGCAGAACAAAATCAACGCCGGCGACACCATCGATCCGGCACAGCGGATCGACGCCAAGGGAAAACGGGTCGTCATCATCGGCGGCGGCGACACCGGCTCCGACTGCCTCGGCACCGCTCACCGTCAGGGAGCGGTCGAGGTCTATCAATTCGAGCTTCTCCCCGAGCCGCCTCCCAAACGGGCCGACTCGACCCCCTGGCCTCTCTGGCCGATGCAGCTGCGCACCTCCCATGCCCATGAAGAGGGCTGCAAGCGCGAGTGGAGTGTCTCGACGAAAGCGTTTCTTGGAAAAGACGGACGGGTCGAGAAGCTCCAAGCGGTCCGTGTGGAGATGAAGAGCGACGCGGAAGGCCGAACCCAATTTGTGGAAGTCCCCGGAAGCGGGTTTGAATTGAAAGTGGATCTGGTCCTGCTGGCGATGGGCTTCACCGGTCCGGTCAAGAAAGGCCTGCTCGCCGATCTCGGCGTGGCGCTCGACGCGCGAGGGAACGTCGCGGTCGATGCCAACCATCGAACGAGCGTCGAAGGGGTCTTCGCCGCCGGCGACATGAAGCGCGGAGCCTCTTTGATCGTCTGGGCGATCCGTGAGGGACGGGACGCGGCAAAGGGAATCGATAAGTATCTGCGGAAAGAGGCTCCGGCTTAAGACTCTTTCTATTCTTCTTCAGATCCGAGTTCTTGTTCGAAATTGCACGGCGATCATTATCAGCCCCGTTCCGGTCTTTGCCCTCTTACCCTCGTCCACAACTAAAATGACTCCTAAGCATTATTAAGAACAAAGACTCGAGGGGTCAACCAACCCATTATTCCTCCCAAAAGGCTTGACGCATCGGCTCTTGTTCCTCCAAATAAATAATGGACATACAACAAAATAAAAAGTTAATCTAGACAAGAGTCGGCATTCGGAAGAACTCGCGAAGCGATACGCTTACCAAATGCATCTTCGAACCCTCTTCACGAAAGAGCCCTGCAGCTGTAGAACGAATGAAATGGCTTTCCGCGCTGAATGCGCTTAGACACCGAAACTACCGTCTCTTCTTCATCGGACAGATCGTCTCCCTCACGGGAACCTGGATCCAGTCGGTCGCGCAATCATGGCTCGTCTATCGGTTGACGCACTCGGCATCGCTTCTCGGTCTGGTCGGGTTCTCAGGACAGTTCCCGGTCTTTCTCCTTGCCCCGATCGGCGGCGTCTTCGCCGACCGCCATCACCGCCATCACATCATTATCGCAACCCAAACTGCCTCGATGCTCCTCGCACTCATTTTGGCGGCGCTCACCCTGACCGGGCACGTCACCGTCCAGCAAGTCTTTCTCCTCGCAGGACTGCTGGGAGCGGTCAACGCCTTCGATATTCCGGCGCGACAGGCGTTCGTCGTTGACATGGTCGGCAAGGAGATGATGATGAACGCGATCGCGCTCAACTCGTCGATGTTTAATGCGGCCCGGATCGTCGGTCCGGCGATCGCAGGGGTGCTGGTGGCGGCGGTCGGTGAAGGATGGTGCTTCTTCATCAATGGGATCAGCTATCTTGCGGTCCTCGCGGGGCTGTTGATGATGAAGATTCCAAATCGGGCGCGCAGCGGAGCAGTGATTCCGGCGCTCGAAGGAATTCTGGAAGGATTTCGGTTCGTCCGCCGAACCCGCCCGATCCGCGCGCTGCTCCTTTTGCTCGGATTGCTCAGCCTGATGGGGATGCCCTTCGCGGTGTTGATGCCGATCATGGCCGACCAGGTCTTTCACGGCGGGGCCCGCGGACTCGGCCTCCTGATGGGGGCCTCCGGCGTCGGCGCCCTTTCGGGAGCGTTGGTACTCGCGGCGCGCCAGCAGCTGCGAGGGCTCGGTGAGTGGGTCAGTTTCTCCACCTTCGCCTTCGGAACAAGCCTGATTCTCTTTTCCCTCTGCTGGTCGTTTTGGATTGCCGCGGCGCTGCTGGTGCCGGTCGGTTTTTCGATGATGGTGGAGATGGCATCGTCCAACACCCTCATTCAGGCGATGGTGCCCGATCATTTGCGGGGACGGGTGATGGCGATTTACTCGATGATGTTCATGGGAATGGCCCCCCTCGGCGCGCTGGTCGCGGGGCTGCTCGCCGACCGAATCGGGGCGCCACTGACGATCGGGCTAGGCGGTGCCGCCTGTATCGTGGGGGGAGCCATCTTTCACCGGCACCTGCCGACCTTAAGAGATGAGGGACGTGAGATCATCGTGGCGCTGCAAAGCGTCGGCGGCGATCCCTCCGTTGAGGCGCCCGGAGACGACACGCTTCTCCCCTCCCGCCAGACAGATAAAAAATAGTCTCTTCCGGAGGAGAAGGTTTAAGGAGAGGAGCAGAATCCGATTAGCAGCGCCCTTTCCCTTCCTATTGCCACCCCTTCTCCCCTGTTGATCAACGCATTATTTATTGGCGCGTCAGAGCAAGCGGGGCTGATATTACAATTCCCCCCTCTCCAGTTATATTAAATGTTCCGGAAGAAAGAATATTGTTATTGATCGATCCGCTCCCGGTGATTGCCAAAGGAGTTTGTCCGCATTTAAAAATGGGGGAATTCGTCACGGTTATATTTAAAGTGCCATTCGACACCGTTCCGGTGATATCGCTGCTGCCGGTCAGAGTGTCGCCGCAAGTGCCCCCTCCCCCCGCCGGAACAAACAGGAACGCCTTTCCGGTGAACGTTGTGCCCGACTGAACAATATATAAAGCCAACTGGCCCGAAGTACTGGTGGTGCCGGAACTCGTCTGGATAGAAAGCGTCACAGGTCCTCTCCAAAGTCCCGTGAAGGGATTATTCGAATCCGAAGCGGGTGTAAATACGTTCCATTTAATGGCCTTGCCGGTCACGCCGCCATTTCCATCGGGAATATCGCCGGTCACATAAATTCCAACCAACAATCCGCTGACTGTGCTGGCCAAATAAGCGTGTCCTGCAACAGCCGGGGCGCTCGTGACGGAATTCGACGGGTCCCGAGTGGTAATCCCACCTAATCCCGACACAAAGCCGAGATCTTTGATTCCAACGGTCGCAACAAAATTCCCCCCGCTGTCGACCGATAATTCCGTGAATGTGTTTACGACGCCGCGCTCGGTCGATGCCGTCTCAAAATTAATCCCATTTTCACCCTGGCCTTCTTTTTGTAAATTGGACGTGTTTGTTCCGTTTGGGTCCGGCAAACCTGTTTGTGAACTCCCGCAACCGGTGTAGATCAAAAAGAGGACGAAGAGTGCCGATATTTTTTTCATTCTCAATCTCCGAGTGGTTTCTTTTAAAGTCTTAAAACAAGACGGGTTTAAACTACCAAAATCGATCGAAAGATGCTTTGCGAAAGGGTAACAAGTTGTAACATTTTGTGAGACAGAAAACCTTTTTCATTTCAAAGATCGAAGATACTCCTCCCATTCGATCGGCAGCAGATATTTCTTTTTGGTGTTGCACTCCTTGCAGGCCGGGACGACATTTCCTTTGGTGCTTTTGCCGCCTCGACCGAGAGGGACGAGATGGTCCATCGTCAGCTCTGTCGGCTTGAACTTTCGGCCGCAGTAGTGGCAGATCCCGCTGCTTCGGCGACGCTTCCACCATTGACTCTTTCGCAACTCGCGCGCCTTCGCCTTCTCTCGCTTGAGATCATCGTCATCGACCTCGTTATAAAACGGCTCCACCATCTTCATTACTCGATCAGTGCAACGACCGGCGCGTGGTCCGACGGCCGCTCTTCGGCGCGGGGATCTTTATCGATCTCGCAGGCGCGGCAGCGCGCGGCGACGGAGGGGGTCGCCCAGATGTGATCGATCCGCAGACCGAGGTTTCGGCGAAAGGCCCCAATCCGATAATCCCACCAACTGTACGCTCCCCCTTCCGTGTGGTGACGGCGGAAGAGATCTTCCAGCCCCCACGATTTAAGATGCGCCAATGCGGCGCGGGCTTCCGGATGGAAGAGCACTTCCCCCTCCCATTCCTTCGGATCGTAGACATCGATCGGCTCCGGCGCAACGTTAAAGTCGCCGACGAGGACGATCGGCTCCTCGGGCCGATGACATTGATCGAGATAGGTCCGCAGCCGCGCGATGAAGCCGAGCTTGTAGATAAATTTCGGCGAGCCGACGAACTGGCCGTTCGGCATATAAACGTTGATCACCCGGATGCCGTCGATCGTCGCCGCCATGAGACGCTTCTGTTCATCCAAAGGAAGATCGGGAAACCCGATCCGCACGTCGGAGATCGGCTGCCTCGACAGCATCGCGACCCCATTGTAGCTTTTCTGCCCGGCAACCACCGGTTCATATCCGGCCGAGCGAAATTGATCCATCGGGAATTTTGAATCCTCCACCTTCGTCTCCTGAAGACAAAGGAGGTCCGGCTCATGCTTCCGAAGCCAGATCAGGACGGCGTCGTGACGGGTTCGGATTGAATTGACGTTCCAGGTGGCGATCTTGATCAAGTCTTCTCCCTAAAAAGATCGGTCCGCCTTTTCATATCACTTCGAGCGCCAAATTTCAATGCGGCCCAATTCCACTTGAACTGCATCCGTTCGTTTTGATAACCTAAGTACGTTCCACCATCCAACCAAGGAGGTGCAGCATGAAAACGATCAACTGTCGGGACGCTGGAGTCGATTGTGATTTTGTGGCACGGGGCCAGACGAATGAAGAAGTCATGCGGGCCGCCGCGGAACATGGGCGGCAGAAACATGGAATGCAAAACATCTCCCCCGAACTTCAACAAAAAATGAAAACCCTGATCCGGGATGAGAAATAGCAGAAAGAGCAGAGAGGGCGGGCCACCGAACAAAAGTGGTCCGCCCTCTTTTAAATCAAAAACAGAAAAAATCTGGCCCCTGGCGCAACCGGATGCGATCCTTATTTCAGGCCTCCATGGTGACGCGCCCGCGCGATCGTCGCTTCAAACAGAAAGTGATAGACTTCCGCGTGTCGCTTCGTCTCCCAAAGGTCGGCTCCCCAAATGTAAGCCCCATGATCCCGTACCAGAATACAATAAGAGGCCGCAAAATCAGGATGCTCGATCGCCGTCTTGATCTGCCCGACCAATTCCGGCTCGCGCGGCGTATTCTGGATCACCGGCACGGCGTGGCGATCGATGTTCCGGACCCCTCGAATTCCCTTCAACATCTCCAGATCATGAAAGACAACCCGATCGCCCCCTCCGGCCAGATCGGCGGCCATAACGGAAGAGAGGCTGTGGCTGTGCATTACCGATCCGGCGCCCCGTTGATTGATCAACAAGCAGAAGATCGTGGCGCACTCCGAGAGGCGAAGCGCCTTATTTTTGGGGGGACGAACAATCGCGCCGCCGCGGCGATCGACGATGAAAAGATCGGCCGGCTGAACCCGTTCTTTATGGACGCCGGTCGGCGCCATCAGAAATCGATCGGCATCGAGCCCTGCGCAGATCCCGCCACCCGTTCCCGCCACCCATCCTTTTTCATAAAAGAGGGCGAGCATCTCGGAAATCAGCGCGCGCGTGGTCGCTTCCGCGGAACGTTCTGTCGGCATGATACTGTTTTCCCTCCGATAAAAAACGTCGGAGAGGATAACATGCTTTTACGGCTCAATCAACAGGAAAGAATCGGAGTGGGTCAATTTTGGCTGAGCCGTTCATTCTTTTGTCGTCATTCCCGCGAATCTGCACATCGTGCCGAGAGGCACGTGGTACAAGAAGAACACTTCCACTCAGATCGATCCCTG
>Ga0209810_1001020_pt1 | contig 47991 bp, 38 predicted proteins | sample Coa_R1_7_FD_187159 | JGI IMG/M metagenome (GOLD analysis project Ga0209810, IMG submission 187159) | Surface soil microbial communities from Centralia Pennsylvania, which are recovering from an underground coalmine fire - Coalmine... | ecosystem: Environmental > Terrestrial > Soil > Unclassified... | reverse complement strand
TCAAGTGTTAATCTCCAGTCCGTAATATCGGTATACATAACGCTTTAAGAAACAGGCTAGCGTTTAACTATAATTTCACAGGCAACTTTCCCTGAGCTTCAAGCCTTCCTAAAAGAATATCGGCTACGGCGCGTTGGCAATCGTCCAGGCGGTCAAAGGCGCAGAGGATCGTATCAAAGTTCTCAAAGCCTCGAACTACATAAGGAGACCCAAACGAAATTAAAATCCTCTCGCATCGCAGGCTGCTTATTCGCCTTAATAATTCCCTGAATGATTCAGGTAATTTTGTGTGTCCTTTCCATGCGGCAACAGATGTGTAGACGAGACAAATTATTGCTTTATCACTGGTTTTGCTCTGAGGTAAAAATATCTCTGCGGCTTGGGGGGTGAGAGACTTTTTCTCAAAGCCTATTCCAGATTCAGATAGGTGATTAACAAAGGGTTCTGAAACATCCTCCTCGGATTGGGTTACATCAAGGACATAAACCGTCGCCCTTTTAGATCGTAAACTCCCGCCTTTTAAAAGGCAAGCGGAGCGGCGGGCAATTTCAATGAGCAGATTCCGACCATAAGTTCTGCTAAATGGGTTTTCATCGGCATTGGTGCACAGCCATTTTCTTTTTGTCGCGATTATCTTTTCCACTGAGCTGTCTAAAAGCGATTCGGGGATTTCTCCGACCTTAGCCATTTGATTGAATTTTTCTATGAGTTCCACGGGTCGCCTGGGATCGAGAATAATATCACATCCTGAAAGGACAGAGAGACGCGCGATGTTTTCTTCTTTACCCAGATTGGATAGAGCATCCATAACGAAGGAGTCTGTTATAACCAAACCTTTAAATCCCAAATCATTAATAAGAAGCCCTTGAACTATTTCCCTGGAAATTGTTGCCGGAATGCCGGTATGATCAACCTTGGGCACGGCGATATGAGCTACCATGATGGAGGCAACATTATTTTCGATCGCCTTCTTAAACGGAATTATATCGCACATGCAAAGATTCTCTCGGCTCTGAGCCAATTGAGGCAGGGTTATATGGGAGTCAACCGCAACTGCTCCATGCCCAGGAAAATGCTTGGCACAGGCTAACACACCTCTATCTTGGCAACCTCTGATAAAAGCCGTCCCAAGGCGCGATACAAGAAAGGGGTCGTCTCCATAAGAACGTATATTTATGATCGGATTCTCCGGGTTTGTGTTCACATCCATGACTGGTGCAAAGACGAGGTTTAATCCGCATTCCTTCAACTCCTCTGAGATAAACCCGGCTTGTCTATAAACAAGCTCCTCGTCTCCTATGGCTCCAAGAGACATTGTAAAGGGAAACCGGGTTGCTCCGGATATTATCTGCCCTGCGCCGCGCTCAGCATCGCATCCAAATAACAGAGGGATGGGAGAAATCGCCTGAAGCTCTTCTGTCACCCTTTTTACCTGCTTGCGCTCACCGCCAAAGATAATAAAGCCCCCGACATGGAATTTTTGGATAATCTCCTTTGCATAGGGCGGGGAATCCGGGTTGTTAAAATTCAGCCTGGGCATGACAATTTGCCCAATCTTTTGGGATATAGTGAGTTCTTTTAATCCGAGATTATCCATACTTGGTTCAGATTCGGTAAGGGCAACTCATGAAAATGTCCCTACATAAATTCTTATGGATTTCCCCCGCCCAAAACAATCTTCCCCAATGGCACACGCCTTTTTGCACCTGTGACGGAGGGGAGGTTTGTAAAATTACCTGAGATAAGCTCATTTGCTAGAATGGCAAAGGCGATGGCTTCTTTTGCATCTGTGGGGATTCCATAATCGTCTGAATTTGAAAACCCCATGTGACTCAACCTCTCCTTTAATCTCTCTACCAGGACTGGGTTTCTGGCGCCGCCGCCGCTCAATATTACTTCATCAATTTTCCATTTGGGAAAAATAAATCGCTCGTAAGAAAGGGCAATGGATTCAACCGTGAGTTCCAAAAGCGTTCTCATCAAATCACCCAGTGAAACCATTTTCTCTTTAGAGAGGGCATAAATCTCATGCGCCTTTTCCCTTCCAAAAGCTTCTGCTCCTGTAGATTTTGGCAGGGGCTGAATGAAGAATGGATGGGATAGAAACTCTTCCAGTAGCCCTTTATTAACGATGCCCTGAGAGGCAAACTTTCCATCCAGGTCACACCTCTCTTTTCCATCTGTAGCCAGGCTCACCACATTGTCCATGAGCATATTCCCCGGTCCCGTATCAAACGCAATTACATCGGTAATGTTCTCAGCAACTACTGTGGCGTTGGCAATGCCACCAATGTTTTGGGCGATGAGGACCTTCCCGGGTTTGTGAAATAGAATGTAATCCACATAGGGAACTAGGGGCGCGCCCTCACCCCCTGCCGCTAAGTCGCGGGTTCTGAAGTCCCCAACGGTGGTTATCCCCGTGCACTCTGCAATAACGTCCAACTCTCCAACCTGAAGCGTGGAGGGAATGCCACTTTTTGAAGAGGGGGGATTGTGAAAGACAGTCTGACCATGAGAGCCAATGAGGTCAATGTCTGTAACTCGCAATCCAGCCTCTCTAATTACGGCCAGGGCTGCCTCCGCAAAGGCTTCGCCTACAAGAAAGTTGATTTCTGAAACCTGACGCGTTGACCCTCTTAGAGTCGCCTCTTCTAAACCCTGAAGGAGTGAGGGTTGATAAGGGAGGCAAATGAACTCAACCAGCTCGATTTTGGTTTCTAATCCGTGCCCTTTGATCTTTATCAGGGCGGCGTCAACTCCGTCCATTGATGTGCCAGACATTAAACCCACCACGAGTTTTTCTTGTTTATTGGAGATTGAGTTTAGCTGGTCCATTTTCTTTACATAGAATGGTGGGTTTCAAACCCGCCTCTGCAATTAATCCGATTCCAGCGCCGCGCGTAGAAATCCACCATGATCTTCTAGATGCCCTTTTGCCTTTTTGTACCCTATTTTCTTCCTTTCCATAATGACGGCAACCTTTATGTCCCAATTGGATTTCTTGAGTAACCTCTCTGCGTATTGGTGATTAACTCCCAGAATATGCATAACAATTCGCTTCGCCCTGTCTCTCAGCTTTTCGGAATTCGGTCTGACCTCAACCATGAGGTTCCCATAAGTCTTGCCCAGCCGAACCATCGAAGCTGTAGTCAGCATATTTAGAACCATTTTAGTTGCCGTTCCTGCCTTCATCCTTGTGGAGCCTACTATAGCTTCGGGGCCTACAAGAAGGGATATAGTAACATTCGAAAGGGGCGAATTAACGGGGTTGCATGTAATAAGAACCCGCGCCGAGCGTCTTTTTTTAGCGTAAGATAACGCGCCTTCGACAAACGGGGTTGTTGCGCTTGCCGCAATTCCAATAACTATATCCTTTCTATTTAGTCCCACCTTGCTTAACGCCCTTTGCGATTCGGTTCTGGAGTCCTCCGCCCCTTCTATGGAACGCCACAGCGCTTTTCTACCCCCGGCGATGATACCTCTGATTAAACTTGGTTTTGTTCCAAATGTCGGCGGGCATTCAGCCGCTTCTATGACACCCAATCGTCCGCTTGTCCCCGCTCCTACAAAGAACAGGCGCCCGCCTGCGGAGAGCCTTTCAACAATTAGATCAACGGCCTTGGCTATATTCTCTTTCTGCTCGGCAACGGCGTCCGCGGCCCTCTTATCCTCTTCTGAAATCAGTTCTATAATTTCAGGGGTAGGGCACTCATCAATATGTTCCGTTTTAGGGTTGACTTTTTCTGTGATGAGATGCCCGGTCTTTCGGCGCTTTGTCACGTGAGGCATTATGTCTTAATCTTAATATAAATTAAACAGTTGCATAAAATTATTGACTTTTGTGTGGTGCTATACTAAATTTCTCTTTAGAGCGGGCGTAACTCAGTTGGTAGAGTACAAGCTTCCCAAGCTTGGGGTCGCGGGTTCGAATCCCGTCGCCCGCTCCATTCTCCACCTCACTTCTTTTGGTCAAGCCCTTTGCCCTTGTTATTAATCAAGTATCTGACTGCCGTGCGTACGAACTTGCTCCTTTGCGATTGTCCTACAAGCCCCTTTACCTCGTCATAGAGCGCAGGGTCGTTTATTAGTGCACCGAGTGTTCCTTCCCCGCCATTCAGTTTTTCCGATATTTCTCTAAAATTTGATAAGGTCTCTTTTAGCTCGGCAGCTATTCCGCTCTCACCTCCAATTTCCTCGGCGGCAGAATTTACATTTGCAATTGCCTGGTCTAGCTTATCTCTCAAATTTTTGTCATAAACAAGGGCGTTAAGAACCCCCTTTCCCGTTTTGACCTCTGCAAGCAGGGTATTTAACGATGTGACGGCTGAATCAATCTTTTTAAGTGTGGTTTGACTGGATTTCTGTTCAGCTTCGATGCCCTCTAAAGTCCTCCTGAGAGATGCAATGGTCTTGGATATATTCTCAATGTTTTCCTCTTTGCTAAAAGCCTTTACGAGTTCGTCCAGGTTTTGAGAGATGCTCGTTATATTATTTACCAGCTCTTCAGACTGTCCAAGGAGTTTTTCAAGCTCCGGAGGGGTGTAACTCTTGATCGTTACCACATTCGGGAGCCTCTCAGGCAATGGGGTTGTTCCTCTCAAAATCTCTATGTATTTGTCGCCAAGGAGTCCCTCAGTTCTAATTGTTGCCACGGCATCAGAACCTATTCTTCTTATGCCTTCCTCGTTTACCTCCATAGTCACTACTATGAAGTTGTTATCGGGGTTTTCGGGGAATTTAATCTCTTTAACGCTCCCGATTCGGAGTCCTGAAAGCCTGACGGGGGCTCCCTCGGAAAGCCCGGCCGTGTTTGTAAATGAGGTTCGAATCTTATAGGTTTTTTTTAAAAGGCTGCTCTTCCCGCCGAGAGCAAAGATAAAAACCATGAATATAAGGAGCGAAATTAAGACGAATATTCCGACCTTTAAGTTTATCACCCTCTGGTTTTTCATATACCACCTCTTAAAGTTAATACTATAGCCTGCATCGCAGACACTAATGAGATAATCCTAGTATTTATTATTTATGGCGGTTATCCGAAGCCATTCGGCTAATCTAAATAAACTCAAATATTATATGCGAGAGTTGACAATTTCTCAAAAGCTGTGTTAATTTCATTTTGCCAATTTACAATCTATTTGCCATGAAAGATCGCTCTGATGGAGATTGTTATGTATGGGTATCACCGCCTGGATTATTATAAATATACGGTTAGAATTATTTGACTTGATTAATTACCCGATTGAATACTATTATCCTGACACTATAAGGAGCAGTTAAGAGATGGGAAAGGTAAAAAGGGCAATTATAAGCCTGTGGAAAAAAGAGGGAATAAGTAAGTTCGCAAAGGAACTCAAAGAATTTGATATTGAGATACTCTCTACCGGTGGCACGGCAAAGCTGTTAAGAGACGCGGGGGTTGAGGTAACAGAGATTTCAGACTATGTCAAATTTGCAGAACTCATAGGAGGCAGAGTAAAGACACTCCATCCTAAAATCCACGCTGGCATTCTCGCCGTGCGGGATGACGAGTCCCATATCGGAGAGTTGGAGCAATATGGTATTGAACCCATAGACATGGTGGTTGTGAACTTCTACCCATTTGAGGACGTGATTAAAAACGAAGAGGTGGCTTTGAGCGAGGCGATTGAAAATATTGATATTGGAGGCCCCACTCTCATCCGTGCGGCGGCAAAGAATTATAAATACGTGACTCCTCTGGTTTCCCCTGAGGATTATAAAACCGTAATAGACGAGCTAAAAATGAATAAAGGCTCAATCTCGACCGAAACCAATTTCCGTCTCGCCCTAAAGGCCTTCTCTTATGTGTCGCGATATGACAGTGCAATATCGAATTTCTTGAACTCGATTGAAGACGGAAAGAGGACTAAATTCCCGGCGAGTCTGTCACTCCATTTTGAAAAGCGGATGAAACTCAGATATGGCGAAAACCCCCACCAAGAAGGGGCATTTTATACCCAGCCAGGCATAGATGAGCCGTGCATTTCAAACGCGGTTCAGGTTCAGGGAAAAGAACTCTCTCTTAATAACATCTATGATACGGATGCTGCGCTTGAAGCGGTAAAGGATTTTTCAGAGACTGCATGCGTTATAGTGAAGCACAACAACCCATGCGGGGTTGCAACTGCCGAGAGTCCCCTTCAGGCCTTTCTCAAGGCAAAGGAATGCGACCCTGAAAGCGCATTTGGGGGGATCGTTGCTTTTAACACCGAGGTTGATGAAACCGCAGCCGAGGAGCTTGCCGGTATGTTTCTTGAGGTTGTAATTGCTCCGGGGTACACACAAAAGGCGCTTAATTTACTCTCAACCAAGCAGAATCTGAGGGTTATGAAAACCCTTCCCCTTAGCAAGCCAAAGAGCGGCGTTGATTTAAAAAAGGTAACAGGCGGTGCTCTCGTTCAGGATAGGGACCTGAGAGCCGATGAGGATTTTACGAATTTTAAGGTTGTGACAAAACGCGAGCCTACGGATGAAGAGATTCAGGCGCTTAAATTCGCATGGAAGGTGTGCAAGCACGTAAAATCAAATGCCATAGTGTTTGCGCGTGAGGGTCAGACGGTTGGAATCGGGGCGGGGCAGATGAGCCGTGTGGATTCCGTTAAAATCGCCGTTATGAAGGCTAGACTCCCCATAAAGGGAACGGTGCTTGCTTCCGATGCCTTTTTCCCATTCCGCGATGGGATTGACGAGGCGGCAAAGGCGGGAATTACCGCCATAGTCCAGCCGGGCGGCTCTGTAAGAGACAAAGAAACCATCGCCGCCGCAGATGAGAATGGAATTGCAATGATATTTACCGGAGTAAGGCATTTCAGGCATTGATTTTAGCGGCTCGCGCATAAGGGAAACCACGCCGCATTGTATCTCTTCCGGTCAGTAAATGATAGGCTTCGACCGAGAGAAATCTAACGCCTAGGTTAACCCGCGGCTTTGCCGCAGCGAAGCGGAGGCAGAGACGTCGGGTTGAACCGCTTGTTGGGCACCAACACCTACCTGCGCAAGAATGAACGCTACGCGCTCCTGAACAGATGCCTTGGGAATGACGCACACTTCATAACCGGCCTCGACATACGCTGAAATTGTTGGCAGGTACGACCTGGCGGCCCGCTCAAAACTATGCGCGCGCTCGTGGTCACACACATAGATTTCAGGCCATGGCTCTGCCACAAACACAGTGGTGGCATAGCGATACCGTGTAGTTGCTTCATGGCAACGCTCCTTGCCGGAGCAAAGAAAGCGTGACCATTCGGGGATGCCGCGGTCAAAGAACACGGGCGCCTGGAGAGTTTTGGCCTTCTCGTAGTCTTCGATGCTACGTGCAAGAACGGCCTCCATGAAAACCGTTCGATCACCCGATGGAAGTATGTTGCCTCCACACTCTTTTTGCTCACGCATGATGGCAAGGGCAGCTTCCGGAAACGTGGAATGGCCTAGCTCACTCAGCGCTGCTATGAGCGTCGATTTGCCGCCACCCGAGGCTCCTGTAATCACATAAAACTGCTGGCTTCTCATGGCGTAGATTTTGGTGCCCAACTAATAATTAGCCTGCAAAAATGCAGCATAATTCCCTATAAAGGATGTTATACTGCTAATTATCTTCTTACTTAATTATTGAATGTAGATTAGCAAAAAACTAATTTCAATTCAAGAAAGATGGAAAACCGCAAAAACTCGCCCTCTTCGTTATTGGGAAGCCGCTTCTTTACGTCTGCCATAGTCTTTATCAGATTTTTGGCGTTTAGACACCTGGTAGATTCCGGCTAGGATAAGCACTCCACCGATGATAACGCCTGTATCTAATGTCTTGCCCAATTGTAGCCAGTCAAATAAAAGTCCGAACACAGGCACAAGCATTGATGCGGAGGCAGCGGTATGTGTATCCAGCTTTTTTAGAAGATAGAACCAGATTGTGAAGTTTATTGTAGAGGCAATTACACCTGTAAATAAAATAACGCCAACTGATACCCATGTCCATTTAATGTGCCACAACCCTTCAACCGGGAGGGACAGGAGCGCAAGGCCTAGGGTTCCAATAGGCATCTGTAAGCCGTTTACCATAGAGGCGTTTTCGTTGGGCATTTGTTTTTTTATTACGATGTTTGCAATAGCCCATGAAACCGCTCCCGCGATAACCAGAAACTCTCCAAATAGGATCTGTGCATTCTGGTTTACAATTGTATCCCATCCGAGAATGCAGAGGATTCCTATACCACCGCTTATAACCCCAAGCCACCGCGAGATAGCCAGTTTTTCCTTAAGGTAAAAATGGGCAAGAAGGCTCGTCCACAGGGGCATGGTGTAGAGAAGAACCGATGTCTTTCCTGCTGTTACAAACTTCATTCCATGTAGCATAAGCCCGAACATCCCCGTTGTCTGAAGCAGTCCCACCGCGACATAGTAAGGCCATTTTTCCCTCTTTGGCCAGGGAATCCCTTTGAGAAGCGGAAACATCCCTAAACTTCCAACTGCACACCGCCACGTTGCAAGCGTGAAGGGGCCCATGAATCCCAGTCCGATTTTCATCATTACCCATGAGTATCCCCATGTCACAACCAAGAAAACTAGTAAGGCGATATTCAATACCATTGAAGGATTATTCTACTCCGTATGAAATGGGACACATTTGTAGAGGTACTCTTAAATCTTTTAGTACTGTTTGTACGCCCTTTGCTGGATTAGGGCGATTTATAAATCATCCCTGTCTTTATATCCCTATTAGTAAGCCGTCCAGCCGCCGTCCACTACTAGGTGAGCGCCAGTAACATATTTGGCTTCATCGCTTGCCAGGTAAACAAGGGCATAGGCTATGTCATCAGGCTCTCCTCTATAGCCCATAGGAATTATTTGAGCGGCTATCTCATCGAGCTTTTTCTGCGCATCAGGAGGGTTGCCGATAAAGTCCTCATTCATCTTCGTCTTGATAAATCCGGGACAAATCGTATTTACGCGGATACCCTGCTTTGCGTGGTCCAAGGCGAGGCTCCTTGTAAACTGCATTATCGCTCCCTTTGTTGTGTTGTATGCAACGCAATTCGGGCTGCCAATAAACCCTAGAACCGAAGAGTTATTTATTATAGAGCCACCGCCGTTTTCTAGCATATGGGGAAGCACGTATTTACTCATAAGAAAGGTGCCCTTTACGTTAATGTCTATTATCTTGTCCCATGCCTCGACCGAGGTCGTAACCACAGTCCCAACCTCAAGGACGCCTGCGTTATTGAATAGTATGTCAATCTTCTTAAACCTCTTAATAAATTCATCTACTGTTCTCTTCACATCTCCTTCTTTGGACACATCCCCAGGAAAGGCAACAATCTCACCTTTCCCCTCGGCCTCTCTTATGACCTCATCGAGTTTTTCCTTTTTTCTTCCTGTAATCCCAACCTTTGCTCCCTCTTTACAGAAAAGAAGAGCAGTGGCCTTGCCAATGCCCTCTCCTCCTCCTGTAATCAGCGCCGTTTTTCCTTTGAGTCTCATTTCTTTCTCCTCCTTTATTATTCCTTTATCTTTACGTTTCTTGCTTCTAGAATTGTTCCTTTTGCATGTTCAACCTGTGCAAGGGCAATGTTGTAACTCACGATTGCCAGTATATACTCAGTCCTTGCAGTTACAAGGTCTCTCTGTGCTTGTGTCACATCTAGCGTTGTCCCAACACCTACTTTAAGTCTTTCATTTTGCTGCCTTAGTAACTCCTCATTAAGCTGAACCGAAACCTTTGCTGCATCCATGCCCCTTATGCTATTTTGAACCTGTCTAATGGCATTACTTACATCAAGCTCAACGCTTTCTTCAGTCTGTTTGAGTGCAATGACACTCCTGTCAACGGCCGCCGAGGCCTGTATATAATTTCCTCTGGCAGTCCGGTTAAAAAGGGGAAAGCTAAAAACACCGAGAACCTCCCAAACCGGGAAGTCTGCTCCAAACAGTTGGCTAAAGGAATTTAAGGAGTTGGTAAATTGTTCCGGAATTGGTTCAGGAGTTCCTCCAAATATTATGCGATTTGGGTTCTCACTGCCACCCAATCCCTGGAGCGTTACTATACCCTGAACAGACAGGTTAGGAAGCCTCTGGTTTGAAGCAAACCTCTTTTGAGTTTCGCTGTTTTCTATATTGAGTCTTGCCTCTGCCATCTCCGGTCTTTTTTCTAATGCCTCTTTAAACGCCTCATTTTCATTAAATGATTTAATAACAGTTGTCGGTTCGTCTGTTAGAACAATATTCTGTGTAATGGGAATTGCAAGGATGTTCTTCAGGTTGTCCTCATCGGCCTTGAGGGTATTTTCAGCGAGAATTACATTTACCTCATCCCTTGCGACCTGCGCTTTAGCCTGTGTAACAGCAACGGGGGCAAGTGTTCCTACCTCTACCTGAATCTCGTTTTGACTCTCGAGGGTCTTTGAAACCTCAAGCGCCGCCCTTGCGACCTCAAGGTTCATTCTTGCTCCAACAACGTTCCAATAAGCCGTCTCAACATTTAGAAGGGTGTCGGCGATTGTTCGCTCCACCTCCTTCACCGATATCTCGCTCGACGTTTTTGCTATAATTATGGGGGTCTCGTTCACGCCATACCCGAAGTTTCTAAGGAGGTTCTGCCCGACGCTAAAGCTAAGTGATGTAGAGAGGTTTGGACTCAAGGACTCAAGGGGGGAGTTAGTCGTCGTTCTTGTCAAGAGAAAATCGAATATATTATAGAACGTACCCGTCGGCAATGTCCCTGTTACATTGCTTCCAAGGAGAAATTGTTTGGTTTTAATAGCGCCGCTTGGGATTAAACTGCTTGTTGTGGGGTTTTTTGCATCCACATAAGATGAATTGAGATTTAGAACCGGGTCAAATATGCCTTCTTGGGTTAGTATATTTCCTCGCGCTATCTTTACGTTTTCTTTCTGTATCTGAATATCTCTGTTATTTTCAAGGGCTATTTTAATTGCGTCTTGAAGAGAGAGATTAAGGGTTTGGTCGGCTCCCACAAGGGAAAGAAATACCAGAAATATGATTCCGTTCATTGTCTGTCCTCTGCGGATATAAAATTTATTAGAAGAACTTAGGTTTCTTAACTTTTCGGTAATTAATATTTAACCTTGTTTTCCCATTTTTTCCATTTCTAAATTCCTTTTTCCCTTCTCTTTGACATCTTATATAGGGTATGGTAAAGTAAGTAAGTAATTACTTAATATACTACAGGGATTCTAGCGAATGTCAATTGAGCAGGTAAAGGTTGGTAAGACGCGGGATAAAATCCTTGAGGCCGCAATTAGGCTTTTTGCCGAAAAGGGGTTCAATGGCACCACCACAAAAGAGATTGCCGAAAAAGCGGGCGTGAATGAGGCATTGATATTTCGGTACTTTTCTACTAAAAGAGACCTCTATGGCGCTATTATTGAGAGAAAAATTAAAGAAGACCCAAAGATTGAACTGCCGCTTGAGACCTTTAAAGAGACCAAGGACGATTGGCTGATCTTTAAGTCCCTTGGCGCAAGGATGTTTGAATGCGTGGAGAAAGACCCTAGCTTCTTGAGGCTGCTTCATTTCAGTGCGCTCGAGGGACACGAGCTATCGGATATGTTCCTCGATACCTATGTGCAGCACCTAAGGGCGCTCCTTTCAGACTACATTGATGAGCGAATATCCGATGGAGCTTTTAAGGACATAGATTCTCTCCTTGCGGCGCGGGCGTTTATTGGAATGTTTATAAATTACATGATCTCGGAAGAACTCTTCGGTGAGAAAAAAAAGAAAAAGGTTAGGATGGAAAATGAAGATGTAGTTGAGACCTTTGTAAAAATCTTTCTTGAAGGGATAAAAAATTAGCTTAAAGAGTTACCTATTTATACTTTAATAAGTTATGAAAAGAGCAGTGAAATCCATTATTGATCAAAAAGTCTGGCACTTTTTATTGCGCCAATCTCTTTGCGTGAGAGTTGGTTTACTTATGGCAATCACTCTTTTATTTGTATCCTGTTCCGGCCAACCCTCTGGAAAAGGAAAGCCGGGCCAACCCGCAATGAGTGAAGCCGCACCGGTGACCGTCGCCACAGTGGTTCAAAAAGATGTCCCCGTGCAATTGCGTGCCATCGGGAACGTGGAGGCTTATTCTACGGTATCGGTCAAATCCCGGGTTGTCGGACAGCTAGTAGGCGTCAATTTTAAAGAAGGTCAAGAGGTAAAGAAAGGGGAACTTATCTTTTTAATTGACCCGCGTTCATTTCAAGCGGCGCTCCAGCAGGCCCAAGCCAACTTATCAAAAGACATAGCCCAGATGAAAAAGGCTGAAGCGGATGCCCGACGTTACGCGGACCTGTTCAAAAGGGGTGTAGTTTCTGCACAGGACTATGACCAGAATCGTACCAATTTCGAGGCTATGAAGGCAACCGTCAAAGCGGATGAGGCTGCTGTGGAGAATGCTAAGGTTCAACTCGGATACTGCTATATCTATTCTCCTATAGACGGGCGCATTGGAAAACTCATGGTCAACCAGGGCAATATGGTTAAAGATAACGATACAGTGCTTGTAGTTATAAATCAGACCAAGCCGATATATGTAGATTTTTCTGTTCCTCAGCAGGAACTGCCGAAAATCAAGAAATATATGGCGGTAGAGAAGTTGAAAGTCGAGGCGATCATCCCTAGTGACAGTGACCATAAGGCTATCGGAGAGCTGACATTTGTAAATAATCAGGTAGATACAAACACAGGAACTATCCTTCTCAAAGGGCTTTTTCCTAATCAAGATGAGGCTCTTTGGCCGGGTCAGTTTGTCAATGTGGTGCTGACGCTCACTACACAACCCAAGGCTGTGGTGGTTCCATCCGCAGCAGTCCAGACAGGGCAGCAGGGTAAGTATGTCTTTGTTGTCAAGCCCGACCTTACCGTTGAATCTCGTCCTGTTACCCTAGGGAACGACCTTGGTCGTGAGGTTGTCATCGCGGAAGGGCTTAAGCCGGGAGAGATGGTGGTGACCGAGGGCCAGCTTAGACTTGCCCCTGGAGTTAAAGTAGAGATCAAAGGCGGAGCAACTGAAAGTGAAACTCAAAAGGCTCAAGACGGTGGTTCCAGTTTATCAGAGATGCAATATTAAAAAGGGATTTTAGGGCGTTTAAGACCTGGGGAAGGGTATAAAGGAAACTGATGGTTTCTTAAAACTTAATTGGGTAGATACCTTAATTACATACCCGAATTTGAATCGCCTTTATCTTTATAATTGAGACTGTAACCTTAAAATTAGTTTATTGAGGAAATGCAGTTATGAACCTGTCAGAAATTTTTATCCGCCGATTCGTTATGACGACCCTCCTTATGTTGGGGATTCTCCTTTTTGGGGTCATGGGATATAAGCTCCTGCCAGTGAGCGATCTCCCGAATGTTGACTTTCCTACACTTCTTGTAACGGCAAGCCTCCCCGGCGCAAGCCCCGAAACAATGGCTTCATCTGTTGCTACGCCGCTTGAGAGGCAGTTTTCCACCATTGCTGGTCTCAGTTCCATGACATCTACCAACGCCTTGGGTTCCACTCAGATTACGCTCCAGTTTGATCTCAGCCGTAACATTGATGCCGCTGCTCAGGATGTTCAGACGGCAATCGTTCAAGCTACGCCATTCCTTCCTCAGAATATGCCCCAGCCTCCTACATACCGGAAGGTAAACCCTGCAGACCAGCCCATTCTATATATCGCTGTAAGCTCACGGACGCTTCCCCTCTGGCAGGTGGATGACTATGCGGAAACGGTAATGGGACAGCGTATCTCTATGGTTAAGAATGTGGCACAGGTCCAGATTTTCGGTCCGCAGAAATATGCAGTCCGTGTCCAACTCGATCCCAATCTCCTTGCCAGCAAAGGAATAGGAATTAACCAGGTAGAACAGGCGCTAAGTAACGCAAATGTAAACCTGCCGACGGGAACCCTCTATGGAAGTAATAAGGCATTTACTATTCTAGCTACTGGACAACTCTATAAAGCCGCCTCCTATCGCCCAATTATAGTGGCATACCGTAACGGTTCCCCTGTGCGCCTTGAAGAACTGGGACAGGTCATTGACAGCGTTGAGACGGACAAGGCCGCCGCTTGGTATGTGAATAAAGAGGGGAGCCAGAGGGCAATAGTGATTGCGATTCAACGCCAGCCGGGGACCAATACGGTTGAGGTGGCAAATTCTGTTAAAGAACTCCTCTCTACACTGAAACCCTACATTCCGCCTTCGGTTGAACTGCACATCCTCTATGACCGTTCTGAATTTATTCTTAACTCAATCAATGATGTCAAATTCACAATGATTCTGACCCTTATTTTGGTTGTTGCTGTGATATTTATTTTCCTACGCAACATCTCTGCCACCGTGATTCCCAGCCTCGCCTTGCCATTATCCATAATGGGCACGTTTGCAGTGATATATCTGATGGGCTACAGCATGGATAACTTTTCTTTGATGGCTCTAATCCTTGCAGTCGGATTTGTGGTGGACGATGCCATTGTCATGCTTGAGAATATTGTCCGTCACATGGAGATGGGGAAAAAGCCGTTTCAAGCGGCGCTCGATGGGTCTAAAGAGATCAGTTTTACTATTCTCTCCATGACCCTCTCGCTTGCTGCGGTGTTTATTCCCGTGCTTTTTATGGGAGGTGTTGTCGGGAGATTATTCCGTGAATTTGCTGTAACGATATGTGTGGCTATTTTGATCTCCGGCTTTGTCTCACTGAGCCTTACGCCCATGCTTTGCAGCCGCTTCCTGCGCCCGCCATCCGAGGGAAGGCGCAGCCGTTTTTATAATGTCACCGAGCGTTTCTTCGATCGTATGCTAAAGGGCTATGAATGGAGCCTCAAGCGTGTCCTGAGGCACCGTCTGGCTACACTTGTAGTTTCGGTAATTATACTCGTAGTTACATGGTACCTATTTGGCATGACTCCCAAGGGGTTTATTCCGGATGAGGATCGGAACGTGATTTTCGCCATTACAGAGGCACCCCAGGGAACCTCTTTTGACAAGATGATCAAGCTTCAGGAAACCGTAGCCGATATTGTTCAAAAGGACCCGAATGTAGTGGAATTCTATTCGAGTGTCGGTACGTCCAGCATTGCCACCACATCCAACCAGGGCGTCATGTTCTACCATTTAAAGCCACGCTCAGAGCGTCACTTAAGTGTGGAGCAGGTAATTGGAGAATTGCGTCCGAAGCTGGCTAAGGTTCCAGGCATAAATGTATTCATGCAGAACCCACCTGTGATTCGTGTCGGGGGTCAACTGACAAAGAGCCTTTACCAGTTTACATTGCAGGGTCCGGATACAGACGAGCTTTACCATTATGTCCCGATTTTGGAAGCCAAGATGCGCGCCCTACCTGAGTTGCAGGATGTGACGAGCGACCTTCAGATTAAGAATCCCCAGGTAAACGTTGTAATTAATAGAGACAAGGCTTCGGCCTACGGGGTTACGGCGGAGCAGATTGAAAACGCTCTCTTTAGTGCTTACGGCGACCGCTGGGTCTCAACTATATACGCGCCTACCAACCAGTATAAGGTCATTATGGAATTAGAGCCGCAGTATCAGGTAGACCCAAATGTCCTGTCCATGTTATACATAAGCTCATCGGATGACCATCTGGTTCCACTAGATGCTGTAACGACATTGAATGAGGATGTCGGGCCGCAGACAATTAACCACCTCGGTCAATTCCCCGCTGTTACGATTTCATTCAATCTTAAACCGGGAGTTTCTCTGGGTGAGGCTGTGACAAAGGTCAATAAGATTGCGCGCGAGACATTGCCCACCACTATTAACACGAGTTTTCAGGGTACGGCTCAGGCGTTTCAATCATCATTGCAGGGTCTAGGGCTCCTTCTCCTTTTCGCTATCCTAGTCATATATATGGTGCTTGGCATCCTTTATGAAAGCTTTGTCCACCCGCTAACCATTCTATCGGGGCTTCCTTCTGCGATTTTCGGGGCCCTGCTTACTCTGCTCGTTTTCCATGTTGAGCTGAATCTATATGGCTTTGTGGGCCTCATTATGCTCATAGGAATCGTCAAAAAGAACGCCATCATGCAGATTGACTTTGCGCTGGAAGCCGAGAGGAATGAAGGCAAGAGTACCTTGGAAGCAATCTATCAGGGTTGTATTATTCGTTTTCGCCCTATTATGATGACTACAATGGCGGCCCTTCTTGGGGCTTTGCCCATCGCAATTGGGTTTGGTGCGGGTGGAGAAGGGCGTCGTCCTCTCGGCCTTGCTGTGGTGGGAGGTCTTCTCTTTTCACAGCTAATCACCCTTTATCTCACACCTGTTTTTTATACGTATATGGATACTTTCCAAAGAAAAGTCGGGAAACTGTCTCTCTCTCGTTTGGTATCTCGTTTAAATGGAAGGGCAAAGGAAAGATATGCCTCTCGGTAGTTCAAGGAACTTGAACTACATCACCAAGGCAAAGTATCCATATTTATAGAATACTATTTGCAAATCAAATCAAAAACAACTTACTCTCCGCATGAGCAAGGATATTGTCTCTTAATCCCTGACATAGGGGCACAAATGCCTCAAAACCCAGGCCCTTATTGTTCTTAAACAAGCCTTCTGAAATTATCAGATATTCCCATTCTTGAGACTGATTGTATTCAGCAGGGGGTTGAACGGTAGATGCCTGTTCACACCATGCGATTGCCGCCCTGACCTTAACAGCTACATCAGGTCTATATAGGTCCTTATCTGCCTTTGTTTCAACAAGATAGTTCTTTCTATCAGTTTTCAAAATGAAGTCTATCTCATAGTTTCTAAGGATTCCTATCTCATCTCTATACGTGATTTTTAGTTTGTGTTTCCTGTCCAGCTTGGCATAGGCAAGAACCTCTGCCGATGTGTTTAGGACGTTTATCATAAAATCACGTTCAAATCCCCCGCCTTGAGGTTGAAATCCCAATCTCGGATAGATGCTTTTGTCAGTTGCTACGGATTTGCTTTCACGAACCATGATTCTCGGAACGTCGGATAACCTTCCCCACGTTCCTTTTACCTCATATTTGTATCCCTCCATCAACCTTATTACCGCCTGATGTATTGTCTGCACGATATGGTCGAAGACAAGCGTATAATTCAAAATGCAGTAGTTTTCCTGCTTACTGAAGTCAATAGGTTCACCAAAGCAATATTCCGATACATAATCGTCTATTAGCTCGGCGATTTTTGACTGCTGTGCCGTAATAACAGAGGTTTTTCCTTTCGTTGCCACTGCTCTTGATGCCTGTCTTAAAAAGTGGGAATAATCAAAATATTCGTTATCCAGTTTCCATGTTTTTGTCTTTTTTCCGGTTTCGACATGGGTCTCTTGGATAATCAACTTGGAGAGCCAATTTTTCAATTGATGAAAGTCACCGCTATATTTAGGAAGATTACTAACGTCTATCTGTGAGAGTTCTGGCATACGCCCTTCATCAAAGACCTGAATCGGCCAGGCAATATCAAATCTCTGAATCCTATCGGGCATAGCGTCAACTGGTATAATGTCTCCGGTTGATGATGTCCTACTTGTGTCCCCACCGCCTATGACATATCCTTCACTCTTCAGGCTTTCATAGAAGGCTCTAAACCTTGGGTGCTCAACAACGAAGAGAAAATCAAGGGAATTTGATGGAATCTTATTCCTTCTGATTTCGTAGAAGGCTTCTCTTTTGGCATCCTGAAGCTCGGGATAGGAATATTCGGGGAACATAAGCCTCAATCCGCGTCCTACAATCTGTTCTAAGAGAAGATCGGCCTCGGTTGCTCTTAAAACTACAATGACACAGATGTTATTTTTATCGAATCCCTCTCTTAGCATTAGCACGGATATAACCACTCTAAGCGGATCATTATCCATATCAATTTTATCAAGATTCTCTCTTGCCTCTTTTAAATCCTTGTCATTCAGATCGGAGTGGATAATCATTACTTGATTTTTATCATAGTAGTTGCCATTCTCATCAGATAGAGTAGCAAAGTGCTCTTTGGTTAAATCTGCAACCTTAGTGTCTTCGGATAACACCAGCATCACGGGTTTTTTCTCAAGCCCTTTCTGTTTAAATTCTCTCGACAACTGCTCCAGTTTTAATCTCCCGATGTCGAGAAGCAGTTTTTGTCCTACGGAAAGAGCCTTGATCTCGCCACGACGGTGGCTCCCCTCTGGTTCGTATCGTTCGGCGCGAAAATCAAGCTCTCCTAATGACTCCCCGCCAATTGTCTGACGCTCTTCTAAGAAGAGCTGCTTGACCAGCATATCCTGCATAGCACTGACAAGATCATAGTCATAGACAATATGAGGAAAGTATTCCTGCCTTTCTCTACTTCCATAAAATGGAGTCGCCGAATAATCTATCTGTAGAAAAGGGCCAACATTATCCTCATGATTTCCTCTTAATCGTTTGTACAGTAGATCCATAAACTTACGCCAGACGAGTTCTTCTCCTGCCACGCTCTTTTTGCCGTGAACGTGATGCGCCTCATCATTCATAACAATTAAATCAGGATACTGAGAAAGGAAGTCAAGTATTACCTCTCCTCTCGGCATTTCCTCTACATCTTCGCCGGTGTATTTAGCCCAGAGACTCTGTGAGCCTGTCTTTAGACGGAACTGATGCCAGTTTGTAATAAAAACAAAAGGCCCATCGGGTGGAGTGGTGTTTGATTGAACATCCGACGGCTCAAGTATTTCAAGGTGAAATCGGTCTCTCCAATTTGCTCCATCCGGCATAAATAAAGGGCGTTTATAATCGGCTTTTTCAGGGATTCTATTCTTAGTCTTAGGGTCCCGTTTACCCTTAAACGAGTCAAGTAATCTATTCAATACCTCATGACCAGGTGTAACTACAAGGAAGCGGTGCGAGTAACTACCCGGCCTCTCGTTATTCATCTTATTGAAATACTGCCATATAAGAAGAGCGGCCAATACCCAAGTCTTGCCCGAACCTGTTGCCATCTTCAGCGCATATTTGGGAAATGATATGGTTTCTACTTCCTGTTTAAGCGGCAGATGCTCGTAAATAACCTCAGGCGCAACCCGCTCGAATAATTCATTCAATGTATGCGTCTGAAGTATTTCGTGGCAATAAACAATCGTTTCAATCGCTCTTTTCTGTGCATTATAAAATCTTTCCTCAGTATCCTCACCACGATTAAACCAGTAATTAAAAAGTTCAAGCGTGGTCTTTGTTACTCCGGGCCAGCCCTGGTCAACCCATGCCCCCACCTCGCCATCCAGCGCCTTTGCCAGATACATCTGAGAGAAAGCTTCTTGGTTCTTTTTCCTCGCCATAATTATGCTAAAATCCTACAATAAAAAATTTGTTATTGACAAATTCAATCGTTAATCTCCACAATCGCCCCCGCATCGTTGCCGAAAATATCCACGACACGAACTGCAATAGTCCGCTTTGCCTTTTTATCTAATGTCTCTATTGCTGTAATCGGCACGGTTTTAGCCTTTTTGCCATTTCCCCGAAATGCCTGCCATTCGCTCTTGAAAGTAAATCCGTCATAATTCCAATCAACAGCCCAGTAATCAATCAGCACCGCAAAGTTATCTTTGGCAATTTTCATCAATTCGGTGTAAGTATCCTGTTCTTTTTTTGAAGTATGACTGACGGGAATATCCATAAGCACATAACGTTTTATACCAATTTTTATCTCTACCTTTCCGTTCCCTAAATCTCTCATTTCCGGATTGCTGAGTCTGAGATAAGGTCTTTCATAGAACCTCACTTTATCTGCAAGGGCTTCAATTTCGTCCTCAGTTTTTGCCTTTTTGAGATAATCATAAATGTCCGGTGGAATATCCCGGCTTTCGATTTGGACTTTTAGCTTATCTTTTAATGCGCCTTTTCGGGCTTCAAGAGCCTGGGTATAGTTGTATTCATAATCCCATCCGAGAATGATCAACCGTCTGTATCCCCTTCCGTCGAGGCTTTGAGCCTGAAGAGCCAATTCCTCAGCCTTCTTAGCCGTAATAGGCCGATCGGGATAACCTACATATACGAGTTCTTCTACACTATCATCCGCTTTCCTTATACCAAGCCCGCTTGTTTTATCCCTCGGTGTTGCGCCATATAGCTTCAAAATAAGGTGCTGCATCTCCCAGATGCGCCCGCCTGTGAGATAAATCATCTCTCTCTGATAATTGCCTATGTTTTCTATAAGAAAAGGCTTGGCCCCCATCTCTACAAGACGCGCTCGCGTAACCTGAACCCCTACCTTCCCCAACTCACACCCAATCCATACTCTGCCGAGTTTTTCAGCTACGGCAAGCGTAGTACCTGAACCACAGAAGAAGTCGGTAACGAGATTGCCTTCATTGGACGAAGCATTGATTATTCGACTAATAAGACCTGACGGCTTTTGAGTATCAAATTCGGTTCTTTCAGAGTCATTTGCTGATAGGGGAGCAACATCCTCGTCAAACCACATATCACCAACAAACCTTCCTTCTGATTCATCAAAGTACCTCTTAACCCTTGGCATTCCTCCAGATGTAAACACAATCAAACCTTTCCTTAATCCGTCGTCAATCTTATCCTGAGACCATATCCAATGTTTGCCAGCAGGGGGGGCTAAAACTTTGTCCCCAAATCGACGAGGAGGACCTGAGCCTTTTTGTGTGAAGTCAAATAGTCCATATAATCTTTCTGTACCTTCCTCAATTTTATTATACGAAGAACCAATTTTGCTTTCATCATAAGGTTCAAATTGCGGTTTGAAGAAAACTCTTTCTTTCCTCTTTGCATATATGAATATCATATCATGAATATTACTAAAAGAATCGCTCTGGCTTTTTCTGGCAGTTAATTTTAACCAAGAAACGTGGTTTAAGAAGTTCTCTCTCCCAAACACTTCATCCATTATAACTTTAACATAATGCCCCACATGCCAATCTAAATGCACGTAAATACTCCCATCCTCGGCCAGTAGTCGTTTCATTAACTGCAACCTTGGATAAAGCATATCGAGGTATGAATCAGTGCCGCCAGCCCATGTATCTTTGTAAGCGAGGCGTTCAATAACTGAGGGTTCTTTGGTAAATTCGTTTCCCTCTATTACCATCTTGTGAGAGTAATCCGCTTTGCTGTCAAAAGGCGGGTCAATATATATGAGATTTATCTTTCCCTCATAACCCTGAGAAAGAAGCGCCTGCATAGCAAGGAGATTATCACCCCAGATAAGGCGATTCATCTTTTGTTTATCAATCTCCTCTTCACCAAAGAGACCGTCACGAAAGGATAAAGGAAGCTCCCCGGCTGATTTACGATTAGGGATTACAACCTCTGCCGTTTGGAATTCAATATCTCTCGGATTTGGTGCCCTTCTGGGCTTGGTATCCCATACAAGCCTTGCAGAATCTTTTTTTCTGGATTTTTCTTCTGCCATTAGGCTGCACCCGCTTTTTTCATTTTGCTATTACAAAACACAATTATCTCATTAAAAATAATTTCCTGTCAACATGCAAAAAGGTAATGGGGGTTTTCCATTAGTGCAAAATTGGACAAACGCTAACACTTCGATATATTGAGAGCGCGGTTTGGTTTGGCAAGGCTCATCATATGCAATTTTTTCCGTGGCATGGGGGCGGGATGATTGTGACTGCCACCGTGATCGACTTCGTGGATTCGACGTTGTCGGCCACGTCGGTGGAACAAAAGACAACTCCATTTATAGGGGTATTATACGCTATAATTAAAAGATGAAATCTGACAGATCCAATTCAACGAGGCTAAACCTGATCTTTCGTGCACTCCATTCCAGAAATTATCGTCTTTTTTTTGGTGGCCAGAGTATTTCACTAATCGGCACATGGATAACGCGGACCACAACGAGCTGGCTGGTTTATCGGTTGACCGACTCGGCTTTCCTGTTAGGGGTGGTTGGATTCGCCGGACAAATTCCAACATTTCTCCTAACACCCCTTGCAGGCGTTTTGGTTGACAGGTGGAATCGGCATAGAATCCTAGTTGTTACACAGGTGCTCTCAATGGCGCAGTCGCTCGCTCTGGCGGTTCTCACTATAAGCGGCGTTATCACTGTTTGGCATATTATTATATTAAGCATATTACAGGGGTTGGTTAATGCCTTTGATATGCCTGGGCGTCAGTCATTTGTAGTAGAGATGGTGGAGGACAAAGAGGACTTAGGAAATGCCATTGCGTTGAATTCATCCATGGTAAATAGCGCTAGGCTACTGGGGCCTTCCATAGCAGGAATACTCATAGCCATCGCTGGGGAAGGGGTATGCTTTCTCATTGACGGCATAAGCTACCTTGCTGTTATTGCATCCCTTTTGGCTATGAGAATTGTGCCCAAAAAGGTGAAGCCGCGGGGCACAGACATCTTACAAGGATTAAAAGAGGGGTTTAGATATGCCCTTGGTTTTGCGCCTACGAGGGCTATATTGCTTTTACTTGCGTTAGTCAGCCTTATGGGAATGCCCTATACGGTGCTGATGCCCATTTTTGCAACAGATGTTCTCCATGGGGGGCCACACACACTGGGGTTTTTGATGGCCGCCTCTGGTGTGGGGGCATTGACAGGTTCAATTTACCTCGCATCGCGAGAAACCGTTCGCGGATTGGGAAAGATAATTGCGCTCGCTTCAGCCATATTTGGGGCTGGACTCATCGGGTTTTCCTTGTCTCATGACTTTTTGGTTTCTCTACTGCTTGTGTTGGTAGCCGGATTCGGGATGATGGTGCAAATGGCATCGAGTAACACGGTTTTGCAGACTATTGTAGAAGAGGATAAACGGGGACGCCTAATGAGCTTTTATACAATGGCGCTCATTGGCATGGCGCCCTTTGGCAGCCTGCTGGCGGGAGGGCTGGCGAGTAAAATAGGCGCTCCCAATACTGTAATTGTGGGTGGAGCCTTTTGCATATTGGGTTCGATTCTCTTTACAAAGAAGCTTCCGGCACTCAGGAAGATAATACGCCCGATTTACGTCAAAATGGGTATTATTCCGGAGGTTGCGGAAGGAATCCAGAGGGCGGCGGAATTGACCGTCCCGCCGGAGAACTGATAAGGCAATTTTTGAATAAAAAATTACCCCTTGACATTTAAGTAAAATACTTTATTGTTTTAGCTTAAATTAACTTACACGCTTAGTTTATTGTAAGTGGGTTGTAACTTGGATTACCTGGAGATTGTGGAGTCAAAGCGTGGGCGCTAAAAACCTTATACAGACTCTCCTTAAATATACTGACATTACCCGATTGGGTACCGCTAAGAAATACCTATGCATTTTACTTGTGTTTGCCGTATCTGGAAACCTAGTGCCGATCCTCTCAATTCAGAAGATTCAGCGCAGGCTCTGGCTCTCTAATTCGAGTTTCTCTATCTCCCGTTCGCGCCTCTTGGGTAGTTTAATCCAGAAGAAGTACATTGTTTTTGAAGACAGTCCCACAGTAAAAGACTCTAAGGAATCTTTCAAGCAGTTCTCAGCACAAGGCATTGGGTTTTTAGCTGGTAATCTTAATTCGTACTCGTCAACTATCCTTGATAGAGTAGAACATTCTCCACACATTGCGTTTTTTGCATTGTCTTCTTTAAGGTCGCCTCCGCTATCCTCTTAAATGTATTTCAGCTTACACAAATTTAGTTATTCGTACTTTGTCGGTTTAAAACCACTCTTCATTTAGACTGCCGATCTGCTCTATTGGCTGTTGGGTTAATGTTTAGAGCCGATTTAGAGGGATTGGCTGGAATTAAGGAGGAAAGATATGGAAATAATAATGGCGCTTCAAATAGCAAGAAGGGAATGGGGAAATATCAGGTCCTCGCTCGAGGCATGCGGCGATATAGGGGAATTTGATTCCGAAAATCCTATAAATAGCGGGCTTACTGAAATTGAAGGTTCGCGTCTCGTCAAAAATCTCATTGATATGGATAATAAACTCGGGATCCACGGGTATTTCACACAGGAGGCTGCCTATGTTTTCTCTACTCTTGTGTCAAGCGCCGCAAAGAGGCTTGGGCTTGTAGGCGGATTGGCCGAGGCATTTGCCAATGGATATAGCTGGGTTAGAACGGGCTGGTTTGATATAGAACACATAGGGAAGCAGCACGTAATAAAGCAGCTCTTCTTTATGAAAATCTTTTTTCCACTGGGAGGATATTTCAACTGGGATTTTAATTCACGTGAGTCAAAGACAAAACTCAAGGCCGTGTTTAATAGATTCATTGCGTGGCAGGATAATCCTAAGGGCTATTTTCAGGACATTATGAACTGCAAGGATCAATTAGAGCCACTTTTGCTCGGCTTATTTTTAGCTCTGGGCTATTCTGTACCCAATGGCAACAAAAAATATCAAAGGGAAGGGGATTTCAATAAATTCTGGATTGGTTAGACACAGCGATACAGCTTTAGATAGGTATTTATTATATCCCTAAGGGAGTTCCCTGAGCAGCCCCTTCCTCCTTCAAAATAGCGTCGGGGGACTCCCAAATTGGTTTAATCTCTGGGAAAAGAGGTAAGAAAATAATGAGAAAAATAATCTCTTTTATCATTGTCCTGGGGCTTAGCGCAATTACCGTATTCTTGCGTTTTATTGTAACCCCAATATTGAACCATCTTTCTGGAATGAAAAGGAGTCCACACGATAGGCTTACAGTATCGGGTAAAGTAATAGCGATTGAAAACGGTATCTTGAATCTCAAAGAGTCTGAAGGCCAAACTTTCAAAGTTGCGGCGACAGATGGCAGGGCTAAAGGGATGCGAGTTGGCGACCAGGTTATTGTAACAAGGGTATGAAAAATTAGGCGATTTCCATCAAGGTGGGAGGAAACGGTGATACAGATGGGCTAAAAAACTTCAAACTCAACTACTTGAATCCTTATCATACTTTTCACCTTCTGAAGGAAAGAGGGCTGTCTTGATGTTTTTGCTCTAGGGGAGATGCGCAATAATGAGGGATGAGCTTATGGACGTTTTAAGCTTAGTGGTTATGTGCGTGCTTCTGGTTCTTGCGTTCAAGATAGTAGTGGTTGTAGTAAGAAATGAGGCTGTTGCAAGAGAAGCAGTGAGCTTTCTGAGGCAATTATTTATGTGACTTCCTAAAAGGATGCATTGCGCTTATCTATAATCAAGGGAAGTAGTCATTCGCCCCTGCAGAATCCTTCTCATTTGGCGCCAGTGCTTGCCAAATTGCCCCGCAAATTAAAAAGAGATTGACCGGAGTGGCTGAATACATTAAACTGAATATTTTAAAGTCTCATCGCCGAATTTCTCACAGGGTGAGGAAGTGGGGAACCCAAGATTTTGGGGCGAACCATGATAAATGTAGGGTTATCCTCCGGACCCGAGCCCGTCAGCTAACCTCGCAGGCGTCAGGAGAGAAAATGAAATACGGTTTCCTTGATTTCCTAGTTCTCAATGCCAAAAATCCTAAGAGACTCCTCTGCTTTACAGATAGAAACCCTGTATGAAAGAACTCATCCTCTTAGGGCTTAATCTTCTTCTACTGATTTTCTTTATCAGACTCCTTCGGGTGCGGAACCTTCTTTCGTACCTGAGTGGGGGCAGGTGGTGGCTTACCTGGATTTCCGTTGGGGTCATCACATTTATGGATGAATTTACGTCCATATTTTACGCTCCGAGCGAGGCGCATAGGTTCATAGGAGCTAAAGCCATATTTTTCCTTATTTTTACTGCTATTTTCATCCACTATTCAACGACACGAATGGCTGAGATCGCAGAAATCCTTGAGAAAAATGGGATAAAGGGTGGGGGTGTTTACTCATTCTCATACCTTGTGCTGGGTCCTATAGTTTCATTTATTGCTGTTGCATCCATTATGGTTGACTACATACTTACGGCATGTATCTCCTCTGTGAGTGCAGTAGCAAACGGAACCACTTTCATGTCGCTCTCTCCGTTTGTAAGAACCATTCTCCCGTTTGCTGTAATCTGGTTTATCGCGGGATTGAATATAATCGGGATAAAAGAGAATGCGAGATTTACATTCTCTATATTTGTAGGAGCCATCTTTATTGTGCTCAATCTCATTACCCTTGGCCTCTTTAACTTTACGTTAGGAAACATAGAGGTAGTAAAACAAAGCTTTAATAATGTCTATGGAGACCTCACTGGGCATAATATATTTCACGCCATATATGCTGTTACGGTGGGGATGGGAAGTTCGATTCTCGCCTATTCGGGGATTGAATCAGTCGTGCAAACCGCGGGGCTTGTAAAAAGTTGGCGCGATATTGGAAAGGCCTATATATTTCTCGCCCTCACCGTCGGGCTCATTACCCCTCTTGTTTCGGCACTTGTCCTTTCCTCTCCTATTGATTTCCATGTCCATGAAGAGGACCTGATTACATATTATGCAAGGGTTGTGGGCAATCCTGCATTCAGCCTTGCCGTTGGTTCTCTGGCAAGTATAACTCTGATGATGGCTGTGAATACGGCTTTCGTTGCATCAAGCGAGTTGCTTGAGCGAGTGGCTCATCGCTATGGGTTTAAATGGCTCATTAAGACCAATTCACAGGGGTCACTCTACAGGATTCATCTATTTAGTGCGATCTTCTACTCAATAATCCTTGTTGTTACAGGCGGCGCTCAGGCAATTCTTGCCGAGATGTATGCAATAGGGCTTCTTGCCAGCTTCTGTATAAACATGGGAAGCCTTTTTATATACCGCTTCTTTAAAGGGACTCAAGAAATAAGGGAATATTCTACATCTCGCATTGGAACCCTCTTTATCTTTTTAGTGTTTCTCGCGTGCTTTGTCTATCTTGCATTTCATAAGCCCTATGGAACGGGTCTGTGGGCGATTTCGGTGGCTTTCCTGCTCATAGCGGGGACTCAGATTGCGAGGAAAAGGGCTCCTGAGATTAAGGAGATAGAGAGAACAGATTTTCCTATGGAGCTTATCACTAGGATTGCGGAGTGCAATGAGAACACAATCCATATCTACTTTAAAAGGCCGGGTGAGATGAAAGATGAGCTGAGAAAGGACGCCTTTTTTATAACCTTCTTCTCTCCGAGACAGGGGATACCGCACAAGATGGATGAGAACTATTTCAGGTTTCCCATATTTAAGGCTCAGGGGGTATATCACTCTATTCTTGCGATTCTCTATACACTGAGAGCCGACCTTCCAGAGAAGAGGTTTGTGATTCACTTTGGGTGGCCCCTGTCATCCTGGATCGACAGATTGGGAGTGGGCGTTTTTACATTTAATCTCATGAAACTCCCAAAGCTCTTCCCTGAGTTCGAGTTCTCCATTGAATACAGCTCCCGATAAGCCGGTTTGTGTCTGTCATAATAATCTCATGGGTTGTATGGTTTTGTAGGGGCACGCCATACTGTGGCCTTACTACCAAAAATCTACAAACGTTGTGGGGAATGGCGGCTGCGCACGAATTCAATTATGCCTGGCAAAATAGAAATAAAAATGATTACATATATGACCAATGTGAAGTTCTGTTTGACAATTGGAATGTTACCGAAGAAGTAGCCAGCAGAGACAAGAATAACCACCCAGGCAATACCTCCTATGACGTTATAACTGATGAACCGCAAATAGTTCATCTGCCCAATACCCGCTACAAAGGGCACAAATGTACGAACAATGGGGATGAACCTTGCCAAGATAATCGCCTTACCGCCATGCCTTTCATAGAACTCATGGGCACGCTCTAAATACCTCTTATTCAGAAAGCGTACATTTTCCTTATAGAAAACCTTCGGCCCCACAAAGTGTCCTATTGAGTAGTTCACAGTGTCCCCTACCACGGCTGCGGTGGCGAGAAGTATGAGTAGCCATTTCACCTCAAGCGAGCCGACAGCTGCAAAAGTGCCTGCGGCAAAGAGCAGGGAGTCTCCCGGAAGGAATGGTGTCACTACAAGACCTGTTTCGCAAAAGATGATTATAAAAAGAATTAGATTAGTCCAGATGCCATAGTTCTGTATGATGATATTGAGATACTTATCTAGGTGTAAAAGAACCTTTATGAATTCTGTAATTAGTTCCATAATTTCTCCTTAGCTTTTTGTCTTCCCGCTTATCATTTATAAATGGGCCTTCTGTGTAGCGCGATTATTATCTCACAAGAATAACTACTTGCAATAGTGAAATCACCTTTTGTGCCTGGAAATAGGTGATAGGTGACGGGTCTGCACGGCGGTTTGGGCTGGAATTTTTTTTCTTGAAAAAGAGCTGCATTTAATTGTATAATATGCTCATGAATATTTTGGGCTTGGCGTTTGTCTCGATCCTTATTATGGTAGTGGCTCTAACAAGAAACGATGTATTTGGAGGGAAGATATATATTCCTGGGAAGTTAGTCAAAGCGCTCGCTATAGGGAAAATCCGGATATTAAAAAATGAGCTTTTTATTTCCGCATTAATTTTAATTCTGGTTTTCTTAACCCTTGGAACGAATTTATTGGACAATTTTGAAATTTACAAATCCCTTGGGTTTTCTTCGGATAAAGAAACAATAGTTACAGAAAAGAAGATAAACTCCAATGACGAGGGCGTGCATTTTCTGCTTGGGACCATAGTCGGATATGCCTTTGATACCTGGACTGCCGCGCTCGCCATAGGGTGTATTAAAGAGGTCGGTGATTTTGTCAATCATTACCATAGCCGCAATGTAAGCCGTCCCCAGATAATCCATGACGGAATCATAGATCCGCTATTTTGGACGCTCGGAGGATTCGTAGGATATTTTTCTCTTGAGAGGTTTCGCCTCCTGCTGAGGAAAAAGAAGAGTGCGAACAAACTCTCCGAGGTAGAGAGCGCATCGGTAAATAGTGTGGGTGGGTTTCATAAAAATCCTGAGAATCCTCCTATATCCGTTGTTATTCCGGCTTTTAATGAAGAGAAATTTATAGAAAGAACGCTCGTTAGCCTGATGAATCAAGATTTTAAGGATTTTGAGCTAATTGTCGTTGACAACAACTCTCAGGATCGGACGGGGCAAATAGCCGAGCGTTTTGGGGCAAAGGTGGTGTTTGAACCCAAAGAGGGCGTAGGCTATAGCCGACAGGCCGGATTTATGGCTGCGAAGGCTCCTATTATTGCCACTACGGATGCTGATACGATAGTGCCCCCTAACTGGCTTTCGAAGATTTTAAAAGGATTCGAGAGCGATCCTGAGCTTGTGGCTTTTGGGGGATTTCATTCCCTTTACAACGGTCCATTCTTAGCCCGATTTGCAGTGCGTTATCTGATCTTTATTCCCTGGATATTTGACCGCATTTTCTCAGGCGGGTGGACGCTTTCGGGGGCTAATCTCGCGGTGAGGAAAAAGGCTTTCCTTCAGATAGGAGGGTTTAACACGAAACTCAAACTCAGTGAGGATGCCGACCTGTCTCAGCGTCTCAGGGGCGTCGGCAGAGTATGCCTTGATATGGGGTTTCGCGTTGAGACCTCGGGGCGACGTTATGGAAGAGGGCTTTTTATGGCTATGGTTCAGTATTTTCCAAACGGTTTGGCCAGGATATTTCTTAAGAAGCCTGAGAAGTTCGCCAAGCTCCATCCAATTAGAGAAGAGAAGTTCATCTCTGATAGATACTGGCTCCTGTGGTTCGCTCTCTGTCTATCGCTTTTTGTCATAATGTTTCCCTTTAAGAATCCGAGGGTGGAAGCAGAAGTAGTAAAGCCGATTAAAGAAAGAGCAGAGGTGTTTGAAAAAACCATATCCACAAAGGGAAAAGACTTAATTGAGAAGCTGAAAATCAAGAAACTTCCGAGGTCATCGAGCGGTGAAGAATACAAGTCCTACGATTATGAATCCTAAAAAGGTTGCTCTCAGCTTTGACGACGGTCCGAATTCAGAAATAACTCCAAGGGTTTTAGAAATTTTAAAACACTATGGCGTAAAAGCGGCCTTCTTTGTTTGCGGTGCTAATGCCCGGAGACATCCACATCTCGTAAGGCAAATAAACGACGAAGGCCACATCGTAGGGAATCATACCTTTTCCCATTCTCTTTTTCTGACCCTTAGCGGGCTTGCCTTCAGAGAGACTCTAAAGACGCAGAAAATCCTTACCGACATTCTGGGGAAGGACAGTAGATTTTTTAGGCCTCCGCATGGTTTGGCAAGTCCGTTTTTCCTGAAAAGGCTAAGAAGGCTCGGATTCAAGATCATTCCCTTTGATGTGGTGGCGTATGATTGGAAGAGGAGCACAACGGCTGAAAAGATTATAGAGAGGGTGAAAAAATCCGTAAAAGACGGCTCTATTATCGTACTCCACGATGGCGATGAGATAAAAGAGAAGGCGGAGCGCATGGAGGTGGTCAAGGCTCTCCCCGGTGTAATTGAGTCTCTTTATGACTTGGGGTTTGAATTTGTCAGGCCGGATGTGGTTGTAAACTGAGGTTCTACACGATCTCTGATTTGTTTATCTTTTCTGCTGTTCTTTTGGCATCTATCATGGCATAAACCCATAATACAAATCCTGCTGTCATGTATGCGACTATTATGAAAAGTGTAGAGTTATCCGGAATCGAACCCTCCGAAGCGGTTAGCTTTTCAATAGGATTAACCAATAAGAGATTAATAGCCACATTTAATACTATAAGGCTTATCCCCTTGAATATTTGGTTGTTGTAGATTTGTCCAATTCCAGGGAATATTCCTGAGAGCACAAGTGCAAGTGCGGGTTTTTTTCTTCCTCTTGGCTTATCTTCCATCTTTATCTGCTATATGTTCCGACAAGCTCTGTTTCGGAAATTACGTGATCCTTAGCGGCATTCAAAACCTCTTCCTTTGTAGCCCTTCCTTTTAGATTCAAACCCGAAACATCGAGGGCATAGAGCGTAAATATGTATCTGTGCATCCCTCCAGGCGGACACGGCCCTCCGTATCCAGCGCGTCCAAAGTCATTTATCCCCTGCTTTGAGCCTTCCTTAAATTTCCCACTTCCCCATCCTCCTTCGGGAATGCCCATTACAGTCGCGGGCAGATCATATAGAACCCAGTGTGTAAACGTTCCTCCCGGAGCATCCGGGTCTTCTAATATAATCGAATAGCTCTTTGTTCCATTCGGAGTTCCGCTCCAGGAAAGCGGAGGTGATATATCCTCGCCGTCACACGTGTATCTTCTGGGTATTTTTTCTCCGTTCTTAAATGCTGTGCTGGTAAGTGAAAAGGAGGCGGGTTCTTCACCTTCGCTCTTGAGACTGTTCAAGAAGACCAAGCAGAAAAGGACTGCTGGCGTTAATAAAAAAATTTTCCTGGCCATGGTTTTATTCTATAATATTTTTCAGTCAAATTAAATATTCTTCCTAATGTGGATGTATCTTGGCGATTGCAATTCACGTTTTACATCTGGCTTAAATAAAGGACAATATACCTCAAAGCGGAACTTAGAGGAGGCTGGTATGACAAAAAAAGAACTCTTAAGGGAATTTGGAAATATCATCGATGAATTTCTAAAGACTCATACGGATGAACTCAAGCAATTTGTTAATTGGGGCAAAATGCCCAATGGGATGGTTTTCGGACAGGCTGATATTAGCTCAAACGATTTTGTTCTAATTCTTCTTAGGACGTTTAGGGATGCGGGGGCAAGGATAATAGATAGCGGCGTCTGGCAGCCTTTTCCAAACTTCGCATTCCCTATTAATCTTACCCTCGATAAGCTTCATGCCGAGGAAACCGTTGATTGGAATGCTGAATTGGGTGGAAATTAGACTATTTCTTCTTTATTCTTTCTATGTATGTTCCGGTTCTTGTATCAACTTTTATTTTATCTCCGGTATCAATAAAGAGGGGCACAGAGATCGTTGCCCCCGTCTCGAGTTTTGCAGGTTTGCTCCCGCCGGTGACGGTATCGCCTCTTACGCCGGGTTCGGTTTCAATCACCTCAAGCTCCACGGTTGTGGGAAGCTCGACGCCTATTGTTTTGCCCTTGTAGAAAAGAATGGTTACCTCTTCCTGCTCTCTGAGAAATCTTGCTGCCTCTCCGACCTGGTTCTCATTAAAACCATATTGCTCATAAGTCTCAGAATCCATAAAGTGGTATCCGATTTCGTCCTTGTAGAGAAACTGCATCTTCTTTCTTTCAACGTCGGGTAGGCTAAATGCCTCACCTGAGCGAAAGTTCCTCTCTTGAACAGAACCCGTGATAATGTTTCTGAGCTTGGTTTTTACAACGGGGCTTCGCTGAGCGACCTTTGAGTGATGGTATTCAAGAACCTCCCAGATTTCCCCTTCAAATTCTATTTTTAGTCCCCTGTAAAAGCGACTAGTGTCGGTAACTGCCATTTATCCGTGCCTCCTTAATACAGTTCATAAACGCGATTGTCATTCATCTCGCTTTCATTCCTCTTTATTTTCACCATTTATTTCTTTCCGATTCTCTTCTGAGACGGGTTCTTGGGGGATCCTATACTCCTCTCCTGCCCAGGCGCCGAGGTCTATCAGTTTGCATCTTTCCGAACAAAAGGGTCTCCACTCGTTTCCTTCCCAGTTGGCTGACTTCCCGCACCTTGGGCATTTAACCTGCATTTATTTGAAATTATGGCTGAGGCGATGAGATAAATCAAGTAATACCAATTCTATGGATTAAAAGTGCATTGAAAAAGAGGTTGTCATTGCGAACGATAATGAAGCAATCTTGTACTTGTATTGTTAGGGATTGTTTCGTCGCTACGCTTCTTGCACTGACAATTCCGATGAATAGCGATTTCGACCTCATGGGAGAAATCGGATGCCATGTACCGTGAGCCATTGGTGTCCATCTCTTGCCTATTCGTCGCTTATGTTCTCGCAATGGCCGCTCTCACTTATGCACAGTCAAATAATAGAATTGGTATAATGCCATGCTCAATTATTAATTGCTCCGTACTGCCTACGACTGATGATTGAGAATAGTATAGTTCGCTTTGAGCAGTTTTTCTAAATGATTAAACGCTAAGACCTTTTAAACATCTTCTCAAGCTCTTCAAACGTGAGCTCTCTTGATACAGGTCTTCCGTGCGGGCAGGCGTGTGGGAACTCGGTGCAGTCGAGTTCTTGCAAAATAGCTTTCATCTTCTCCCGGTTTAGCTCTTGGCTTGCGCGAACCGAACTGTGGCATGCCATAGTCGCAATTATACGATCTATGCGCTCGGTTAGGCTCTCTTCTTTTTCTAGCATAGCGATCTCTCCGACCATTTCTTTCAAGAGCTTTTCTACATTGCTGTTTTTAAGAAGCGCGGGGATTGACCTTATAAGAAAAGAGCCTTTTCCAAACTCTTCAATTTTTATTCCCAGCGACTCTACTTCTGCCTTGTGCTCTTTGAGAATTTGAGCCTCGTCGGAAGACAGCTCAATCGAAAGTGGAAAAAGAAGCTCCTGGGTTTCAAATTCCCTTCTGAGATAGGCGTTTTTTAGTTTTTCATAATTGATTCTCTCATGTGCCGCGTGCTGATCAATAAGGATCATCCCTCTTGCCGACGCACAGATTATGTAGAGTTCTCCCAGCTGTCCAATTACATTCAGCTTAGAGAAAAACCCTTCCTGCCTAAAGAGTCCGGAGTGCGGTGTCTCCTGCGAATTTTGAATTATGGGTAGATGGGATAGTTTTGTATCATTTACTTGTAGCGGTTTTGCATCTGGAGTTTTTATGGCTATATCTTCTCCTTGGGAAATCTCTCCGTATGATGGTGTGGGCGGTATCTGAGCGCTTTGACGGGTCTCTTTGCCCATGTATGGAATTTTCTCAAGAACCGTGCCTTTTTCAAAGAATCCCTGAACAGCGTTCTCAACCCTTGAGCGGTAGTCCTTTATCCAGGGGGCGCTGCTTAACATGTCCGACATCGCGGCTTTTATTAAACTCCCCACAACTCCGGCCCTTCTAAACCTGACCTCGTTCTTTGTGGGATGGACATTGACGTCAACCTCTTCGTACGGAATTTCTATGAGTAGAATCCCTTGCGGGAACCTTCCTCTCTCTATCAATCTCCCATAGGAGTCAATGAGCATTCGTATAAGGAATTTGTCCCTTACGGCACGCCTGTTCACATAAGTGAATAACTTTTGCGTTGTAGTCCTTGTGTCTTCGGGACTGCTCACAAAGCCGTGTATTTTAATCTCTTCGGATCCTGATTTTATCTCAAAAAGTTCTGTATCGGGGAAGACTTCAGGGAGCCTTTCTTCTAGTGCTTTTTTTTGTGTAAAGTGAATCAGTGTTTTCCCTTCGTGTGTGACTTCAAATCCTACATCCGGCCGGGCAAGAGCCTCCCTTTGAATAATGTCGAGAACATTTGAGAGTTCTGTTTCTGTAGTTTTCATGAATTTAAGTCTCGGCGGAGTATTGTAGAAAAGGTCTCTTACCTCAATTATTGTTCCGGAAGGACAGCCGATTTCCTCAACGCTTTTTATGGCTCCACCCTCAATGGAAATCCTTGTGCCCGAAAGCGCATCTTTTGTTTTTGTTGTGAGCTTTAACCTGGAAACCCCTGCAACACTCGGAAGCGCCTCTCCGCGAAATCCGAGCGTTTTTATGGAAAAGAGGTCCTCCGTGCCTCTTATTTTGCTTGTGGCGTGACGCTCAAGAGAGAGGAGAGCGTCGTCCATTGTCATCCCTTCACCGTTATCTAAAACGCTTATGAACTTTTTTCCGCCGACCCTCAGTTCTATCCGTATATGCGTACTTCCAGCATCGAGCGAATTTTCAACTAGTTCTTTTACAACGGAAGCCGGTCTTTCTACAATCTCTCCCGCTGCGATTTTAGAGACAATATTTTCGGGAAGAATTCTGATCTTTCCCATTACGGATGGAGTTTACATAATGGGGGATATGGAGTCAAAAATAGAGGCTGCTAAATACAGAGTTAAGTTTGATCCATCTTGGTAAATCATTTATTATATGCTGTAACAATTCCTCATGCTTTATCTGACTTAATTTTTGTCTGTTGGGAAGGTTAAATATCAAATTTTATAGAATCTCCGCACGAATCCCCGATGATTGGAATTAGGGTGGCTATTTTATTTCTACAAATATCTTTAGAAAGGAGGTAGCATAATACCATGATATCCAGAATATTTAATCCGGCTTATGTTGACAATCTTATTAACTGGCTTAGGACTTCTGGTATTCGTATTGTTGTGATAATCATAGGGGCTTATGTGCTCTTAAAGCTAATTTCCGTTCTAATTGAAAGGGCAGAGAAAGTCATTATGAAAGATACGGGGGATTTTTTTGCCGACCTGGAAACTCAAAAAAGGGTAAAGACGCTTGGCAATATATTGAGGAAAGCGTCTTTTGTAACCGTCTTTGTATTAGCCTTTATGATGGTTCTTAGAGAAATCGGGATAGATATTGCGCCAATAATAGCTGGTGCCGGCATAGTGGGACTTGCCATTGGATTTGGGGCGCAGAATCTTGTAAGGGATATTATAAGCGGCTTCTTTATAATTATGGAGAATCAGGTTCGCGTAGGAGATGTTGCCGTAGTCAATGGAACGGGAGGGCTTGTGGAAGAGATCAATCTGAGAACCATTGTGCTAAGAGACCTTCAGGGCACTGTTCATATCTTTCCAAACGGTACGATAAATACGCTGTCAAATATGACGAGGGGCTGGTCACGATATGTGATTGATGTCGGTGTAGCATATAAAGAGAATGTGGATGAGGTTATGGAGGTGTTAAAGGAGATAGGGGAGGAGCTATATAAAGACGAAAAATTCCGTCCCTCAATATTGGAGCCTCTTGAGATATTAGGGGTTGATAACTTCGGCGGCTCTGAGGTTATAATCAAGTGTATGATAAAGACACAGCCACTCAAGCAGTGGGATGTAGGACGGGAATTGAGAAGGAGAATTAAAAATACGTTTGATCAAAAGGGGATTGAAATTCCATTCCCCCATATAAGCGTTTACTTCGGCGAGCGGAGCAAACCATTTGCCATTAATATAAATCGGGAAGGCGGTAAATCCATTCCGAGTGATGAGGGATAAATTAATCCATAAATAATAAAAATGGGAAACATTCTTAAGGTTGAAAATCTAACGGTTCGTTTTCATGCGCTCAAGGCCGTGTCCGGGTTTGGCATGGAGGTTGAGCCTGGGACAATCAGAGGGATAATAGGACCGAACGGTGCAGGAAAAACTACGGTCTTTAATGCGATCTCTGGATTTGTAAAGCCCGTAGCCGGAACTATATCCTTCCTCCAAAAAGAGGTCACAAGACTCGAGCCACACAAGATTACTTCTCTTGGAATTGCAAGAACATTTCAAAATATAAAGCTCTTTGGAGACCTGAGCGTCCTCGAAAACGTAATGATCGGATTTCATCTAAGGTTTAACCCTTTCTTGTTTTGGCAGGCGGTACTCCACTTCCCCGGGTACAGAAACAGGGAGAAAGATATATACAACAATGCCTTTGCACTCCTAGAGAAAACCGGCCTTTTACGTCTTTCAAATGAAAAGGCACTATCCCTTCCCTATGGACTTCAGAGGAGATTAGAGATTGCCCGCGCCATTGCAACCCATCCCAAGCTTCTTCTTCTCGATGAGCCTGCCGCGGGTATGAATCCAAGTGAGAAGGATGAGCTTATGGAGTTCATTAAAAACATCAGAGATGAATTCGGCTTAACCGTGCTTCTCATTGAACATGACATGCACGTGGTTATGGGAATATGTGATAAAATCACCGTGCTTGATTACGGAGAGAGGATTGCGGAGGGATGCCCGGAGGATATACGGAGTAATCCGATGGTAATTGAGGCGTATCTGGGGGAAACAAGAAATGATTAGCCACGAATTAGCACGAATGAAATAATAAGAATGCGGGGTACAGAACACAGAATACAGGAAACAGGGTACGGTATACAGGATATGGAATAGAGGGGCTTGAGGTTTTTCCTCCTGTATCTGTCTACTGTTTGCTATATTCTTCTGTCTGTATATATTCGCAGCTAGACAATTGCGATGAATCAGGAATTGTTGAGAGTTGAAGGTCTAAACGTTTTCTACGACGGCATTCATGCCTTAAAGGGAGTATCATTTAGTGTTCCGGGAGGGAAGATTGTGACCCTTATAGGCGCAAACGGTGCAGGAAAGACGACGACTCTCCGCGCAATCTCCGGACTTGTTTATCCTAAGAGCGGACACGTCTCCTTTGAGGGGAAAAATATATCTGGAAAACGTGCGTATGAAATAGCAAGGACAGGAATAATCATGGTGCCCGAAGGGAGGAAAATATTTCCAAATCTCACGGTCAAAGAAAACCTAATAATGGGCAGTTTTGCCCTGAATTCATCGGCTGAGTTTGATGAAGGCTCGAATTACGTGTTTTCTCTTTTTCCCCGTCTCAAAGAGAGATTGACTCAGCTAGGCGGCACGCTCTCAGGCGGCGAACAGCAGATGCTTGCTCTGGGGCGCGCTCTAATGGGAAAGCCAAAACTCCTTATGTTAGATGAGCCGTCCCTTGGACTCTCTCCAAAAATTACGGGGATGCTATTCGAGAAAATCCGAGAGATTCATAACAACGGCACAACCATCCTCCTGATTGAGCAGAACGCGAGGGCCGCTCTTCAGATGGCAGATTACGCCTACGTTTTAGAGACAGGAGAGGTAGTTCTTGAGGGCGAAGGTAGGCAATTGCTCTTTGATGAGAGGGTAAAGGGAGCCTATCTGGGCGGGTAGCAAGTTATATATCTCAATAAACAATAGAGAGTCGGATTAGAGCTTCACTTCTGATGTTTCTTTAGGATGCAACTAACTATAAAATTCAAGATGACAAGAAGAACCGGTAATAAAATTAATACAAAAGGTAATTGTACAATCAATCCGGAGATAATAGCGATGGCCAATGGCTGTTGCATAGCCGATCCCTGACCTATACCTAGAGCAAGAGGTGTAAGAGCCAGTATGGCAGCAAATGTTGTCATCGCTATGGGGCGCATACGATTCTTACCAGCGATTATCAAAGCCGAGCGCTGCTCCAAAGTCTCAGGTAAATCATAATATTCCAAGGTATAGAAGATGGCCACTTCCGTGACAATACCAACAATCATGGTCATTCCCATCATAGAGGAAATGTTGATTTCCGTCTCCGTTATCCATAGACCAATGAAGACTGCCGATATTGCCAGTAGCGTTGTTACCAGAGTAGCGAGGGCTACGCGAAAGCTTTCATAAAGAAATAACAGAAGCAAAAAGACCAGCATCACCGCTGCCATGAATACCATTATTAAACCAGCGAAGGCGGTCTGTTGTTGTGCATAGAGCCCTCCCAAGCTGTAATACACACTCTTGGGTAGGTCCGAACGGTCTAAAACGATCTTTATATCACGGATTACCGAACCCATATCTCGACCACTAATGCGGCCGGTGACAGCGATCATACGTTTGAGGTCATCGCGCATGATCTGCGGCTGACCAGTGATGACTGTGAGAGTAGCTATCCGCTTGAGCGGAAAGAGGTGCCCATCCGGGGCCCTCAGTCGAAGGTTTTTTATATTCTCTTCAATTGCCCGCACATCACTTGGAATCCACACCCGTACTCCAACCATCTTTGGCCCGCGCTGTATCTGGGTAGTAACTACACCGCTTAAGTAATCGGCTGTCATTTTCGTAACTGATTCAGGGTTTACTCCCTCTAGAGATGCCCTGATCCGATCCACCTTAATATCTAGAGCGTCACCAGCAAGTACAATGCCATCGCGTACATCCACCACGCCGGGAATCTTCCCGATAGCCTCGGCCACTTGTGGTCCTAGTTTACTTAATAACTCGCCGTCGTCGGAATAGAGTTTGATCTCAATAGGCTGAGGTACGGCAGTGAGGTCACCGATGAGGTCTTCCATTAACTGAGCCATCTCAATTTCCAATCCGGCAACTGAGTGCCCTATGCGCGCACGCACATCGTCCATAACCGCTTCAATAGGCCGCCGGGGGAATGGCTTGAGCCGTACGAAGAAATCCCCCTCATTTGCCTCGGTAAGACCGCCGCCAAGTGCCAGACCGGTACGTCGAGAGTAAGTATCTACCTCAGGAGTAGTCTGAAGAATCGCTTCCACCTGACGCAATAGGCGATCCGTCTCGGTGAGTGAGGTTCCTGGGGCTGCTCGGTAATCGAGGACAAATCCCCCCTCATCCATCGTAGGCATAAAACCGGAGCCAACCTGCCTGTAGCTGAACCAGCCCACCAGGATCAGTGGGACAATAGCAAGCAACACCAGCCACGGGTGTGCTAAGAGGCGATGCATCAAGGTCTCATACGCCCGATGCATTCGCTCGGTCAGCATACCGCCTTCTTTTTGTTCAGCATCCTTTTGGCTTAGTAAATGATCTACGAGGAGCGGTACAGCCAGGAATGCAACAAAGAAGGAGATGAAAAGGCTGGCAGCCATAGTCAGAGACAGAGGCTTGAAGAAGGCGCCGGTCACGCCGGAAAGAAAAGCCAGCGGTGCGAAGATGATAACGGTAGAGGCGGATGATCCAACGAGTGGTTTGGTAAACTCCCGCGCGGCAAGCATCACTTTACCGTGGTGATCGCCGGTGCCTCCGCGCAGCCGACGAATAATATGTTCCACCATTACGATAGTATCGTCAATAATGAGGCCTACCGCTGCTGCCATACCACCAAGAGTCATTATATTGAAGCTCATGTGCAATGCATATAATAGAAGCACAGTAGCGGCCAGTACGCCGGGTACCAAAATGACAGCTATCAGAGTTATCTTTGGGTTACGCAGGAAGAATAGCAAGATAAGTGCCGCTAGCACAACGCCAATAAGAACAGCATCGCGTACGCTGGCAGCAGAGGAGAGGATCAATTCACTTTGGTCATACCAGTTGGCGATCTTCACACCCTTGGGCAGCCGTTTGCTGAATTCCGCTAGTTTTGTCTTTATCTCCTGAGCGATCTGGACAGTATTGCCGCCCGGCTGCTGGTAGACCTGGAAGATCACAGCATCATGCCCGTCAGCGGTAACGCGTGTCCACTGAGGTGCCGTCTCCCGACTTACTGTAGCCACATCGTCTAGAAGCACAATCCCATCTGTGTCGAAGCGCAAGACCGTCTTACGAATTTGAGGGAGGCTCAGCAAACTGGTGTCAGACATAACTAGATAGAGTTTATAGTGGTCTTCCAAGCGGCCCACCGCTGTGATGACGTTGGCAGCAGAGAGAGCCTTAGCCACATCGTCTAGAGACAGGTTATAAGAAGCCAACCGTGCTGGGTCTACTGTCACACGGTATTCCTCCTGGGCACCACCTAAGACCCCGATCCTAGCCACCCCTTTTATGGTGGAGAGCAACGGTCGCAGTTGATAGAGTGCAATATCACGCAGCTCAACTAAAGAATGAGTGTCAGAGGTCAGGCTATAGGCTAAAACCGGAAAGACTGTGGGGTCCATCCGGCGTACTCGGAATGTAGTCCCCGGCGGCAAACTAGAGAGCACCTGATTGATGGCAGATTCCACCTGCAACATGGCGGCCACCATATCTTCACCCCAGTTGAAATTAATGGAAATCTCGGCGCTTCCACGACTGGTGGCGGAGCGTACGTGGAGAACCCCTGGAACGGCCCGAACGGCTTCTTCCACCGGGAAGGTTACCTCAATGGCCATGCGTTCTGCCGGACGATCACCAGCATCTATGTTTACTACCACTCGAGGAAAATTCACATTAGGAAAGAGGGCAACCGGAAGCCGTAGACTGCTGGCCAGTCCGCCTACAATTAATAACGCCAGCAAGAAAAGAATCGAGCGGCGATGCGATTGCATCCACTCCGTAACAGTCATTGAGAAACCCCTACCTTAACTGACATGCCATCCTTGAGCTCATAATTACCAAGAAACACCGCGGGGTCACCAGGCCGAATGTCTCTACCAATAACCTCGACTTCCCTTTCATTCTCAACGCCTACTTGTACAATGTGCTTTACAGCATGGCCGTCCTTGATGGTGAAAAGGATATAGCGATTGCCTTCGGGGAGGACCGCAGCCCGGGGAACAATTAGTCCCTGTGCAGAGGCGATTGTTATTTTGCCCAAAATATATTCACCAAGCATAAATTCGGCAGATGGCGGCAGCGCAACAAAGACATCGACCAGACGCGTGGCTGGGTTAACGGAGCGCGAGATTTTACCAATTCGACCAGCAACTTCATGCGATGCTGGTACACCCACATGGATAAGTGAAACTGTCTGATTCATCTGCACGTGATTAATATCCTCTGGTTCGATTCCTAATTGAACTTCAAGACGACTTTGAGCAACGATTTCTATAAGCGGGTTGCCAGCGGGAACAATAGCTCCCTCTTTAACATAGACCTTACTGACTAAGCCTACAACATCAGACCGGATCTTTTTCTGACTGTTAATACCTTGTTTTTTCATACTTTCAAGACTTAGTTTGGCTTGCTGGAATGCCTGTTTTGCCTGAAGCAGTTGATCATTTGTGGCTAACCTGAGATCAAATCGTTGCTGCATATGTTTTAAACTCTGCTTCGCCAGTTCATATGTATTGCGCGCTTGTTCAAATTGGAGATAGGTATTCGGGCTGGGATCAATCTCGAGAAGAACATCTCCTATCGAAACCCTTTGCCCGTCATTGACCATAACATGATGAATCTGGCTTTCAAATGGGACAGAGATCGTCTGTGCTGCACCAGGGGCTGGAATGACCGATCCATAAACAGTAATATCCTCTGTAATAGTTCCTCTTTTGATAATAACAGTCCTTACACGAGCCACTGGCTCATCTATTTCCCTCTCCGTGAGATTTGCACTGTTTTTCTTTGGATCTTGTCTCCCGCTGTGAAATAGCCACCAATAGCCGCTGGCGGTCAGTATACTAACGATGAACGCGATGATAAGGCTAATCCGACTGGATCGTTTCATTTAGATACCTCTTTGTCCACTGCTTCACCTCAAATAACGTCCGGCGGCGATTTCGAGAGCAATAATTAGATCGGCCAGGTTCTGCTTTAGCTTGAGAATATCTATTTGTTTGGCAATCAACTCGCTTCGCGCGTTGTAATAACTCAGAACATCAACATTACCTTCCAGTAACCCTTTGTATGAGATTTGAACCAGATTCTTTGATGCCAGAATAGATTTTTGATTTGCCTCGATTTGCTTTTTGATAGACCTTATATCTTCCAGAATACGTGCCACCTCAGCCTTTGTTTCAAACAGGCGCGCTATATATTCATCAAAGAGCTTGGTTCGAGTAGCTCTCTCAATGGCAATATGCCCTTGGTTTCGATCGAAAAAAGGAAGGTCTATGGTAATACCGAAGCCGGTGCTTACAATATTAGTGTTATCGCGCGATTCGGAAAATCCGATATTGATCCTTGGAAACTGAGCGAGTATAGCTGCCCTGAGACGTGCCTCTTGGCTTTGATACCCCATCTTAAGCGCGAGAAGATCAAGACGCCGTTTCTCAATCCCTTCCATGATCTCCATTAGAGATGGAAGTGCCTGTGTGGAAGGAGGATCAATGTCTTGTTGAAGTAGAATAACTTGTTCCGGAGGAAGTCCTAATGATTTGTTAAGTGCAAGTCGCTCTTGCTCCTGTTGTTGCTCGATAGTTAGTACTGATAGATGAGTTCTCTGTAAGGTCGCTTCTGCCGCTGCTAACTCAATAACTGTCATATCTCCAATGTCCACTGCCCGTTTTACTGCCTCGAGATTTTTCTGAAGTCCTTTCTCTTCCTCCCTTGCTGTGGCTAATTGCTTTTTAAGAAAAACCAATCGGTACACATGGAGCTTCGCTCCCTGGGCTACCTGCCACTCCTGCCATGCTACATCAAGGTCTATCGAAGTGGCTTGGGCTCGGGCTGCATCAATTTCTGTGCTCCGAGTAATAAGGGAAGTAATGTCCCAATTTAATCCAAAGCCAAAGGCGGTAACCGTGCCCTGTGTACTTCCCCCTGTAGGTTTAGCCAGGTTAAATGAAAGTTGGGGGTTAGGGAGAATACCAGCCTGGAGAAGTTGAGCTGCTACAATTCCCCTTTGATCACGAATAGCACGCAAGGTTGGATTAGCAAGAACGGCCAGTATAGCCGCTTCGTCGGGGGAAAGTCCATTGCGGTCGTCGAAGTTGAGGGGTTTTAAAATTGGGTGCTTGATTGCCTTGGCCTCAACCCGAACGGTCTCCATGCTTGGCGGCGTGAGACTCTGTGTAACTGCAGAGCGATCTAAAGGCATTCGGTGATATGTTGCGCAACCCTCTAAGATGCCTAGAGCTATAGCGGTCAAAAGATATAACTCCCTTATCATTGAGACCCCTTTTAATATGTTAGCATATTCTCATTATTTCTTACTGGCGGACGCATTTATTTTTGTATGAGTAGATGCCAGAATTTCATAGGCTAACTGGGACGCCTGACTAGAGGTCAATACTAATATCCTATTGAGGTGCATCGTTATAATTTAAGATAACGAGCAAGACTCGTTGTCTACCCAGGTATATGTGGGGTAGCACGCCAGCGAGACTGGCGAGATTACATTTATTAATACAATATTTCAAAGTGAAAATGGTAACATAAATGAATATTCGGAGACATAAATTTACCCTATAAAGACTGGCGGGGATATGACGGGAAAATTACAATTGTGTTATCTTTGCGGCCTGTTCGGAGTCATATTGGCTATGGCTACTTCGGTTCAAGGCTTACGTCTCCTGTTTGTTCATCGGATGCGTAAGGAAATCTTAGAGTAACTGTCGTCCCCTTATCAGGTTCACTCTTAATTGCGACCGTGCCGCCATGTAGGTCCATAATGGATTTGACAATCGCCAGTCCCAATCCCGCGCCCTGAGGGTGTTGGGATCGTGCACGGTCGGCTCTATAGAAGCGATCAAAGATTTTTGGAAGGTGCTCCGGATCGATGCCGGAACCAGTGTCGCTTACACTGACTTCAACACATTCGTCATCCGTCTGCTTAACTGAAAGTGTTACTTTTCCGCCACGTGGGGTGTATTGGAGGGCGTTAGAGAGAAGGTTGCTTACCGCCCGCCGAAACAAGATTGGATCTACATTGAGCAGCGCATTGCCCTGGCATGTGACCTCAACCCCCTGTTCCTCAGCCACAGACTCATAAAACTCCTGAACTGCTTTGATCTCTTTGAAGGCGTTGAGCAGGGAGCGTTTAATCTGAGTATCTCTGCTTTCGGCACGCGCTAGGAAAAGCAGGCTGTCAATCATACGCGAGAGTCTCCCATACTCCTCAAGGCTCGATTCGAGGACATGTCTGTACTCATCAAGTGTTCTAGTTCTGGAAAGGGCTACCTCGGCTTCACCCATGAGGTTATTGATCGGCGTGCGTAGCTCATGAGCTAAGTCCGCTGAAAATTGGGATAGCTGGTTGAAAGAGTTCTCAAGGCGGTTGAGCATATCGTCAAAAGCGGTAGCAAGTGCTATCAGCTCCTTGGGCCACCGCGTCGGACTAATCCGTTCATGAAGCTGAGTTGCCGTGATTCGTTGCACAACCCTGGTTACCTCTTTGAGTGGACGCATACCTCTGCGGGCGACAACAATCCCTGCCGCGGCTGAGAACAAAATTCCTAATAAGAGCACAATCAACAGTCTTCGACGATAAACTGCGATAAGCGCCTCATCATCAGACACATCTAGAGCAATCTGAAAAAGCCGCCGTTCTCTTTGAAGGGAGCCAACCTCAAACCCAAGTCTTCCTAGCGTTTCCCTTTGCTCCCGTTCATCCTGAAGGGGGACGACTTCTGCCCATGCCGCCTTTAACAGGTATGGTTTGCCTTTAGGCGACCTCCATTTTATCTCATTCTTTGATAAATTCACACTGCCGATCAGGTCCGGAACCGGAAACAAGGAGGGGGCAATAATGCCACTCATGCCAGACGTCTCAATTAGAGTATGTCCGCTTTGATCCAGAACCCTGATATAGTACGGAGAAGAATCGAGAGCGGTTCTTTCCCATTTCATCTCTTCTGCTAAGTCTTCTATATTATTGGGATTTTTTTGAAAGATATCCTGAAGAACGTGAATCTTATCGTCAATAAACTCGTTGTCTTCCGTCTCCAGACCGCTTATAAGTACGCGGTATAAAAACACTGTAGACAAAACGAGCATTCCGAAGGCCGAAAGGGTATATAGAATGGTTAGTCTGCCCGTTATTGATGACCAGAACATATGGTAAATTAACGTGCCTCTATTACCCCTTTTGTTCTTGGTGGTCTTCAAGGACATATCCTACCCCGCGGACTGTATGGACGAGCTTCTTTTCGAAGGGATCGTCTACTTTTCTACGAAGGCGACGGACCGCCACATCTACTACGTTTGTGTCACTATCGAAGTTCATATCCCAGACCTGCTCGGCAATAAGCGTTCTTGATAGAACCTCACCCTTCCGTCGAGCCAGAAGCGATAGGAGGGCGAACTCCTTTGGTGTAAGGTCAAGGGGCTTTCCGCCTCGCATTGCCCTGTGTCGCAGGAGATCAATCTCTAGGTCTGCGATGCGCAGTATTTCAGGCTGGCGTACTGGGCTGCGACGGAGGATTGAATGTATCCGGGCAAGGAGTTCAGAGAACGCAAAAGGCTTTACCAGGTAATCATCTGCACCAAGTTCTAGTCCCTTAACCCGATCCTGAACCGAGTCGCGTGCAGTCAAAAACAGAACGGGGGTTTGCTTGCCGCTACGCCTTATCTCGGCAATGACCGACCATCCATCACGTCCGGGGAGCATTACGTCGAGAATGACAAGATCGTAATCCCCTGTACGCGCAAGGTGAAGCCCCTCATCGCTCTTATCCGTAGCATCCACAATGAATCCGCTCTCGGAGAGTCCCTTGGATAGATAAGCTGCGGTCTTTTTGTCGTCTTCTATAATTAAAACGTGCATCTCTTATTCCAAATACAAATATTTTACTTTAGTTTTATTGGCGGTCAAAATATAGAACCTTTCTTTGCCGATGTGACGGAGTTTGTGTTATGCAGCATCTTGAGGATTAATTCACCTATTGTGAAGAAGTTTGACAAACTGTTAGAGGTTAATAGGACAGGTTTATGCTAAACTTGGTACGGAACACCCAGACAAAAAGAGTTTTTTAATAAATATCCGTGAACTCTTTTTTAATACCGATTCACCCCATTTTTAGTTACCTTCATACCAGAGTTCGAATGCGAGCAGATTCCAAATCTTATTGGGGTTAATCCAGATACCTTGCCGAAAATCATTCACCATCTTTTGTATGTAGGCGGGAGAGAGAATTCCCTGCTCTCGAATCCGTTTTGGGTTGAGGTACTCCAGGACAAGAGACTTTAAGGAATCGTTCAATAACCATTGCGCTAGAGGAGCATCGAACCCCCTCTTGGGTCTATCCACTAAATCCCTTGGCAGGTATTTGTACAGAATTCGTTTGAGTATATATTTGGTTGTCCGATTTGAATATTTGTATCTGAGAGGCAGGGATAGAGCGTACTCAACCAATTTGTGATCTAATAGAGGCTCTCTTACTTCTAGTCCTACCGACATACTTGCCCTGTCAACCTTCACGAGCAGATCATCGGGGAGATACATTTTTGCATCAAATAGCATCATGACCGGAAGAGGGTCGTGATCAAACTTGGGGAAATCTTTGAATGGAATATCTGGTTTGAGATCCGGTACAAGGTATTTTAGTTGCTCTTGGGACCAGATACTCCTTGATAGAGCATGTGCCTCAACAAAGTTGGATGCTGTAAATATAGGATACCATCTGTTTACCCTATCACTTAAACTATAAGCATTTATAGGAGGGAAGAGGTGACAAAAGAGATTAAAGAATGTTGTTCCCAACATCCTATAAGCTGAGCGTCCGACCCTTAAAAGCATAGCTTGCGGTATGGGTATAGAAGATATTTTCTCCCAAAAAGAATTGTATTCAGTATAAAAATTATATCCGCAGAAGAATTCATCACCACCATCACCGGAGAGCACGACCTTTACATGCTCTCTTGCTGCCTTGCATAATAAATACGTTGGAATTGCCGAGTTGTCACTAAAGGGTTCATCATATATCTGTGAAAGTTTAGGCACAATGTCAAGTGCCTCTTGTAATGAACAGCGTACCTCTATGTGTTCCATCCCCAAGTGCCGGGCTACGGCTCTAGCCCAAAAAGACTCATCTTTTTCAGACTCATCAAAACCTACTGTAAGTGCTTGTAATGACTTGCCTAACTCACACCTCAATACCGCTGCTACCAGCGATGAATCAATTCCACCACTTAGAAATATCCCTACTGGCACATCCGATACTAATCTGTATGAGAAGGCCTCGCAAAGAATAGGTAGCAACTCTTGCTCAATCTCCGCCTCCGATTTCTCTACCACAGGAGCCTCAGAGAATTCAAATAGATTCCAATAGCAAACCTCATCTACTGAGCCATCTGCTGATACTTCTACATAGCAGCCCGGACGCACCTTATATGTATCTGCGTATATGCACTGAGGAGATGGCACATACCCGAATCTGAAGTAAAGTGCCAGTGATTTGGGGTTTAAATCCCTCTTAAACCCACAATAAGCCATAAGGGCCTTTAGTTCCGAGGCAAATAAAAGCAGATGACCATCCCAGTAGTAGTAGAGTGGCTTTACGCCGAGTCGGTCTCGTACAAGAAACAGTTTCTTATGATTGGCATCCCATAGCACAAATGCGAACATACCTCGAAATCGTGAAATACACCCAATACCCCACTGCTCATATGATCTTAGAATCACTTCAGTGTCAGAGTTGGTTCTGAATTGATGCCCCTTGCAAATTAGTTCTTGTCTTAGTTCCGAGTAATTATAAATCTCTCCGTTGAATGTAACCCGTATAGAACCAGAGTCGTTCCCCATAGGTTGCCTTGCTTGAGAAGAAAGGTCTATGATTGCGAGCCTTGTATGCCCAAGACCCACTCCTTCTCTGAAGTCGAAGAATATACCGGTATCGTCTGGTCCTCTGTGGGCCAGCGTATCGGTCATTCGTATCAGATCGGATTTTGTTGCTATTTTTTTTAAGTCCCAGAACCCTGTAATTCCACACACTTTTTATAAATTAAAAACCACGACTTAGACAC
>Ga0209810_1001019_pt1 | contig 47999 bp, 44 predicted proteins | sample Coa_R1_7_FD_187159 | JGI IMG/M metagenome (GOLD analysis project Ga0209810, IMG submission 187159) | Surface soil microbial communities from Centralia Pennsylvania, which are recovering from an underground coalmine fire - Coalmine... | ecosystem: Environmental > Terrestrial > Soil > Unclassified... | reverse complement strand
TTCGTGTTGATGAACCTGGACGAGACGGTGACCGGGCAGCTTCCCCCGGAGGGCGCCCGCACGGTGACCGACCGCTGGATTCTGTCGCGGCTGAATGAGACCATCCAGACGGTCAACGAGCGGCTGATGTCCTACGACATGGACGACGCGACGCGCGCCCTCTATCAGTTCCTCTGGAACGACTTCTGCGACTGGTACGTGGAGATGGCCAAGCCGCGCCTGCGTGCGGAAGGCGCGGAGCGGGAGACGGTGCAGAATATGCTGGCATTCGTGCTGGAAACCACGCTGCGCCTGCTGCACCCGATCACGCCCTTTATCACGGAGGAGATCTGGCAGGCGCTGCCGCATGAAGGGGAGAGCATCCTGTTCGCGCCCTATCCGCAGCCGAATCCGGCCTGGAATGACCCGGAGGCGGAGGCGGCGATGGCGGCTACCATCGAGACGACACGGGCGCTGCGAAACCTGCGCGCCGAGCTCGGCATTGCGCCGAGCACGCGCCTGTCTGCCGCGGTGCTGGCGGCGGAGCCGGACCTGCGCGCGGCCCTGACGGCCAATGCCGACCTGATTGCAACGCTGGCCCGCCTGAATGCGCTGGATCTGGTGGAGCAGGCTCCGTCAGGGCAGACGGGCAAGTGGGTCGGCACGCCGATCACGGGCGGCGAGGTGTTCCTGGAGATCGGCGAGGCGCTGGACCTGGGCAAGGAGCTGGAGCGCATTGAGAAGGAGCTGGCCGCAGTAGCGAAGGAGATCGAGCGCGCCGAAACCAAGCTTCAGAACCCCAATTTCGTCCAGCGCGCCAAGCCGGAGATCGTGGCCCTGGAGCGCGAGCGGCTTGCCGAATGGCAGGAAAAGCGCGCCCGGCTGGAGGAGCGCTGGCGGCTCTTCGGGGGATAACCTGCCCTCATTCTATGGCCCTCACCCCCTGTTCCCACTGCCAGGGTCGGCGCTCAACGGTTCGCGCCACTGCCATGGTTGGGCCTTCTGCCTTGCGAGGCCCTTGCCTCCGCCTAGCCACACCTGGCCACAGCCCTCCGCCTGGCGAGCCACGCTGCGGGAGAGGGGAGAGCAGAAGCCAAGTCTCCCCTCTCCCGCAGCGTGGGAGAGGGGAAGGGGGTGAGGGCTATAGAGCCGGAATGGAAGCCAAAATGCAGCGCATTAACCCTTCTTGCTGGATTTGGCTGCCTTCGGCGTGGGGATGTGCGCGTTCTTAGCGTACTTCTGCGGGTTCTGCTTGAAGGCGGTCGGGCAGGCCGCGCAGCAGAAGAAGTAGCGGTTGCCCTTATAATCGGCATACATATGCTTCGCCGTCGCTTGCTTGATGTTAACCATATCGCCCTTCATCACCGCGCAACTGATCGTGGTGGGCGTGGTAGGGTTCTTCTTGCCTTTCTCTTTGGGAGGCGCGGCCAGGGCGGCGGAGGCGAGCGTAAGCAGCGCGCCGGTCCATAGCAGAAATTGCTTCATTCGGGAACTCCTTTGTCACCACAGGGTGGCGTTTGCGTTTTTATTCACCGGGTTATACGGCTATCCTGTGCGCTATCCTCTCCCTATCGCGGGCATTCGCTCTCGATTTTTACCTCATCGCCGCAGAACAGGCCGTTGTCGGGTAAAATCAGGCATCCCGGAAGAGTGAGTGTGCGCTGTCGCCCTGCTCTGGGAGCAGAGCCATAGAGTCATAGGACGCGCCGCAGGAGGAAAAGTGACAACAGACAGGCTCAAAGTGTTGCTGATAATGCTGGTAGCGGTGCTGGCGGTCTCGTTTGGGGAGGCGCTGCTGTCTAAGGGCATGAAGCAGTCTAATTCGGTGCATGGCGAACTGTGGGCGCAGATACGGGGCGTGCTGACCAACTGGCATGTGCTGGCCGGGATGCTGCTGATGACGGCCTACTTCGGGCTGTATATGCTGGCCCTGCGCTGGGCGGATCTGAGCTTTGTGCTGCCCTTGACCGCGCTCTCCTACTTGCTTGGCGCGACCCTGGCGAAGTTCTACCTGGGCGAGGCGGTGACGCCGGCGCGCTGGATCGGTGCGCTCATCATCACGCTAGGCGTCATCGTCGTCGGGCTGGGGGATCCTGGACGCAGGCCGTGAGCATCGCATGGTGGGCAGGAGGGCTGCTGATAGCGTTGCGCGCGCTGCTGGGGCTGTGCCTGGCCGCCTACTGCGCCTATGCGTTTCTGGGGGTCTGGGCGGCCCGGCGGTGGCATCGGGCACGCCGACTGCTCGATCCGACCTGGACGCCGCCAGTCACGATCTTGAAACCGGTGCGCGACGTGGATGCAGAGGCGTACGAGAACTTCGCCAGCTTCTGCCGCCTGGACTATCCTGCCGACCGCTATCAGCTTCTCTTCGGCGCCCTCGATCCCGCCGATCCCGCCCTGGATCTGGCCCGCCGCCTGCAAGCCGAATTCCCGCACCTCGACATCGGCATTATCGCGGGCGGTCCGGCTTCCCGATGCGGCCCCAACCTCAAAGTGTGCAATCTGGCCGCTATGCTCCCTGCTGCAAAGCATGAATTGCTGGCGCTCTGTGACAGCGATATGCGCGTCCGGCCTGACTACCTGCGCCGTATCGTCGCGCCGTTTCAGAGGGGACCTAACCCCCCGGTCTGTGGCCCTCACCCCCTTCCCCTCTCCCACGCTGCGGGAGAGGGGAGAGGCCCCCACCTCCGTCCCCTCCCCCAAGAAGAGGGGAGGGGAGAGGGAGAAGCCGGGTCACCCCCTTCCCTACAAGGGAAGGGGGCCGGGGGGTTAGGTGTCGGGCTGGTGACGTGCCCCTATCGGGGATGCCGGGTCGGGAGCTTTGCCGCCGCACTGGAGGCGCTGGGCATCGGGGCCGATTTCATTCCCAGCGCGCTGGTCAGCCGTGCGCTGGAGGGCGTCGCCTTCGCGTTCGGTTCCACTATCCTCCTTCCGCGCGCCATATTAGAAGAGCTAGGCGGTTTCGATGCGCTTCGCGACGAGCTGGCCGACGACTTTCGACTGGGAGAGGGAGCAAAGCGGGCCGGTTATGAGGTGGTCCTCTCCGACTACGTCGTAGACGACGTTCTGGGGCAGGAACGTTTCGGCCCGATGTGGGCGCGGCGGCTGCGCTGGGCGCGGACGGTGCGCGCCTGCCGCCCTGCCGGTTATGCCGGATCGTTCGTCACGCATGGATTCGCCCTGTCGTCACTGTTCCTCTGCGCAGCGGGCTTTTCTCCGTTCGGCTGGGCGGTGTGGGGCGGCGTGCTGGGCGTGCGCCTGGCTACCGCTCTGGCCATCTCCTGCCTCTACACCCAGGATCCCAACATCGCCCGCTTTCTGCCGTTGCTGCCGATCAGCGATCTGCTGAGTTTCACGCTCTATCTCGCCAGTTTCTGCGGTAATCAGATCGTCTGGCGGGGCGAGCGCTTCCGCCTGCTGCCGGGCGGGAAGCTGACGCGCCTGGAAACGCCGCAAGCGGAGGCGGCCCGGCAGAAAGAGTTGTAACAAAAGGGCGCTTAGGTTGACAAACCAGGCGAAATTATGCTATCCTTTACGGCATAATTGAGTGCGACCGGCTGGAATGAAGCACTGAGGCCCGCGCTGGACCTCGGTGCTTTTGTTATACACTAGAGTGAAAATAGGCCCCTACCCCTTACCCCTCCCCCAAGAACAGGGGAGGGGAGAGGCATTTTCATGCGAGAGGGTGCGCCCCGCGCAGGGCAGGCTGGACTGAAAAACAGACGCAATCGCAGCGGGCGCAAATGGGCGCGCGCCGTTCGTATTGTGTCTAGAGAAGGCGCGAGGGTGCGCCGAGGAATGGAAACGGACAGGAGAACGATGGGAATGTCGCAGGAAGTGGAGATCGTTTTGACGCCGAACGGGCACGCAAAGCTGGAGGAGCGCCTGGACTACCTGCGGAATGTGCAGCGCCGGGAGGTAGCCGAACGTATTCGCGACTCCAAGCAATTTGGCGATCTCGCAGAGAACGCGGAATACGAAGACGCCAAAACCGAACAGGCGCTGGTAGAGGGCCAGATCGCGGAGCTGCGCCGTGTGCTGCAAGTGGCCCATGTGCTCGACCCGACCGACATTCCTACCGACCATGTCGGCATTGGCTCCATCGTCAAGATGACCAATCTGGAGACGGATGACGAATGGGAGTTCACGCTGGTTGGCCCCATCGAGGCTGACCCCGATAATGATTTGATCTCGGATGCGTCGCCGGTTGGGGAGGCGCTGGTCGGCAAGAAGGTAGGGGATATCGTCAACATCCGCGTGCCCAACGGCGTCCTTCAGTACCGCATAGATAGCATCCGTAAGTAAACGCAGGCAGTAAGCGCAACAAACCCATGCCGCCGGGATAAACAGAGAGTAGGGATCTGTCTCGATCACCGCCGGGATACCAGGGCATATCCGGCCCGCTTCCCGGCATCTCGGCGAGGGAGCGGAACGATGTGTTCCGCTCCTTTGTTGCATGATTTACTCGAGGGCGTAAATAACAGCCGGAATCATAGATGCCGGTAATCCCTCCCAACGGTGTGGACGTATCTCCTCAGCAGCAGGCTGCGTGAGATTGATCCACACGGCTGGGAGTGTCTACCTAGATGCCTGACCAGTCAATAAATTCGGAACGAGGCGATTTGAAGGTGAGCGATCAAGAGGGACAGCGCCCGGAAGAGTTGGGCGATCAGCAGGCGCAGCGGCTTCAGAAGCTGCTGGCATTGCGCGCGCAGGGCCGCGACCCGTTTCGCGTCGAGCGCTGTGAGCGCACCCACACGGCAGCCCAGATTACCGACGAGGCGAGCTTTGCCCAACTGGAGGGCAAGACCGTCTCCGTGGCGGGGCGGCTTGATGCCCGCCGCCTCATGGGCAAGGCCAGCTTTGCACACCTGCGCGACGAATCCGGGCGCGTTCAGCTCTACGCGCGACGCGACGACCTGGGCGAAGAGGCTTACGAACAGTTCAAAGACTTAGACCTGGGCGACATTCTCTGCGTGCGTGGCTTTGTCTTCCGCACCCGCACCGGCGAGATCAGCATCCATGTTCAGGAGTTTACGCTAGCGGCCAAGGCCCTGCGCCCCGTCCCGATGGGTAAGCTCGACGAGGAGGGCCGCGTCCATAGCGGCCTGACCGACAAAGAGGAGCGCTACCGCCAGCGCTATCTCGACCTGCTGGCCAACCCGGAGTCGCGCCGTATCCTGACCCAGCGCAGCAAGATCATCCGGGCCATGCGTAACTTTCTGGATTCGCGCGGCTTCCTGGAAGTGGAGACGCCGGTGCTGCAACTCGTCGCGGGCGGCGCGGCGGCGCGTCCCTTCCTCACCCATCATAATGCGCTGGATTATGATTTCAAGTTGCGTATCGCGCTGGAACTGTTCCTCAAGCGCCTGATCATCGGCGGGTTCGAGAAGGTTTATGAGATCGGGCGCGTTTTCCGCAATGAGGGCATAGATACTCGCCATAATCCGGAGTTCACTCTGATGGAACTCTACCAGGCTTACGCTAACCTGGAAGACATGATGGAGCTCGTGGAGGAGATGTATCTCTCCATCTGCGAGGCGGTCAACGGCACGCCGACCTTCGCCTACGAGGGACAGACGATAGACCTCTCTCTGCGTCCCTGGACGCGCCTGCCGATACTCGAAGGTATTCGGCGCTATGCGGGCATCGCGCCAGAAGAGCTGACATCGCTGGAAGCGGCCAAGGCCGCCTGCCGGCGCATCGGCGTTCCGTTTGATCTGGAGAAGGAAACCACGCTGGGTGGCCTGATTGAGAAGCTGCATGAGCAGTACACGCAGCCGCATCTGATCCAGCCGACGTTCATCACGGATTTCCCGATTGAAACGTCGCCGCTGGCCAAGAAGCATCCCGACAATCCGAGCCTGGCCCGCCGCTTTGAGGTCTACCTCGCGACGCAGGAACTCGGCAACGCCTTCTCCGAGATCAACGACCCGCTGGACCAGCGCGAGCGGTTCGAGGCGCAGGCAGCGCAACTGGCGGCGGGCAATGTGGAGGCGCATCCGATGGACGAGGACTTCCTGCGCGCCATGGAGTACGGCATGCCGCCGACGGGCGGCCTGGGCGTCGGCGTGGACCGCCTGGCTATCGTGCTGACCGGGGCAGAAAGCATCCGAGACGTAATCCTCTTTCCCTTGATGAAACCGGAACACTGAATGGACGAAAGAGCGTTTGCCGCCGCGAGAGAGCGCATGGTGCGCGAGCATCTACAAGCGCGGGACATTTTTGACCTGCGCGTGCTGGAGGTCATGCGCCGCGTCCCTCGCCACCGCTTTGTGCCGCCGGAGGCGGCTGCCGAGGCGTATGAGGACAGGCCGCTACCCATCGGCCAGGAGCAGACGATCTCGCAGCCGCTGATGGTGGCGCTGATGGCGCAAATGCTCAAACTAACCGGCTGTGAGCGCGTGCTGGATGTCGGCACCGGCTCCGGCTATGGCGCGGCGGTGCTGGCGGAGCTGACGCGCGAGGTCATCACCGTGGAGCGACACGCCGCCCTGGGCGAGCAGGCGCGCGTCCGCCTCGCCGAACTCGGCTACACCAATGTCACAGTGCGGATAGGCGACGGCTCGGAAGGCTACGCTGCCGCCGCTCCCTACGACCGCATCCACGTCGCCGCCGCCTCGCCGCGCGTGCCGGAAGCACTGATCGCCCAGTTGGCCCCGGAAGGGCGGCTGATTATCCCGGTCGGCGAGCCCGGCCTGCAAACCCTCACCGTCATCACCAAAGACAGCGCAGGCCGTGCCTTCACCCACGAACACGGCGGCTGCGCCTTTGTGCCGCTTATCGGCGCGCAAGGCTGGCCCAACGATCCCGGCCAGCAAAGCAACAGTGAGTTTTGAACCACGAAAGGGGAAGCGGATGGGAAATCCTTCGCGCAAGCAGGCGGTCGGTTTGATGGTACTGCTGGTTCTGGTGATAGGGATTGTAGGGCTGTCTGCCGGGCGGAATGTGCTCTCGTCGGCTTCCTCTTCTGGAATAATATTGCGTGAGCCGCCTTCCCAGGAAGCATCCTCTCCGCAGCCTGTTTCGCCGCCCGGCAATTCTCTGCCTGATCCGAAGCCGGTTGCAGATGGGGAGCCGTCCAGGGAGGTCGTCGTGCATGTGGCAGGCGCGGTGCGCAAGCCCGGCGTGTATCACCTGCGGCCTGGCGCCCGTGGTGAAGATGCCCTGAAAGCTGCCGGCGGTCCGAAGCCTGAAGCCAACACAGATGCCGTCAACCTGGCGGCACGTCTGGAGGACGGTTGCCAGCTCTACTTCCCGACGCGCAAGGAGCAACCTGAAGGCGGCGCTCCCGCCGAAGTCGCCTCGCCTGCCGCGTATAGCGCCGCCACGAAAACCCAGAGTAAGGCCGCTCCAGGCACGGGCGGCGTGAGCAAGGCAGGCCGTAAGGGCGGCAGCGGCAAACCCGGCAAGCTGACCCACCCGGCCCAGGGCACTATCAACCTCAACACGGCTACTGCGGAACAATTGCAGCGGCTTCCTGGCGTCGGCCCGGCGATGGCGGAGCGCCTGCTGGAGTTTCGCAAGGAGAACCACGGCTTCCAGAGCGTCGAGGATCTGTTGCAGGTCTCCGGGATCGGCGAGAAGAAGTTCGAGAAGATGCGGCCTTTCGTGCGCGTGCGGTAAGTTATCGCGCCGGGCGCCGGTTGCCACCCAAACGCACAACGGGCCGGTCTTTAGACCGGCCCGAAATCCGTATGCCCAGGAGAGGAGTTGAACCTCCAAGCCCTTGCGGGCACTGGCACCTGAAGCCAGCGTGTTTGCCATTTCACCACCTGGGCAGGTTAGCAAGCGCGCCTGCGAAAGCGCGTCGTTTTGTTGCTAAATTATACGGCATGTGGTAAAATTTGTCAAGTTGGGCGGCGCGGAAATCCTGAGGCGCCGCCGCACGTAGGATAAGAGAAAGCAGGCAGGAGACAGGCGCGCTTGATCCTGACGGTCACGCCCAACGCCGCGGTAGATAAGACGTACCGCGTGGAAGATTTTTGCCTGGACCGCGTGCATCGTCCTTCCGAGGCGCGCACGGTGGCGGGCGGCAAAGGCGTTAACGTCGCCCGTGTCTACCAGACGCTGGGCGGCACAGCGGTCGCGACCGGCTTTCTGGGCGGCAACAACGGTCGGATCGTGGCGCGGGCGCTGGCGGAAGAGCGTATCGAGGATGCGTTCCTGCACGTGCGCGGCGAGTCGCGGCTGTGCATCGCCATTGTGGACCCGAAGCACGGCACGCAAACGGAAGTCAATGAATACGGGCCGGAGATCCCGGCGCGTGCCGTGCGCGTGCTCTGCCAGCGTGTGGAGCGCCTGCTCTCTCAACAACGCTTTGATTTTATCGTCTTGAGCGGGAGCCTGCCGCCACAGACGCCCGCGACGCTCTACGCCGATCTGATCGGGATCGCCCGGCAGACGGGCACGCCGGCGGTGCTGGATGCCAGCGGCCCGGCCCTGCGGGAAGGGCTGTGCGCCCATCCCTGGATGGTCAAGCCCAACCGCTTTGAGCTGGAGAGCGTCCTGGGCAGGCCGCTGCCGGGCGAGGCAGAGATCGTGGAGGCGGCGTGCGCGCTCCATGCCGACGGCGTTGCCGTGGTCGCCATCACGCGCGGCGCGCAGGGCGCGCTCTTAGTTACAGATGCCGGAGTCTGGTCCGCCGTCCCGCCGTCCATTCCGTTTGCGAGCGCGGTGGCCTCTGGCGATTCGTTTGTGGCGGCGTTTGTGTGGGCCTGGCGGCACGGCGAAGAGCCGGGCGATGCCGCGTATGCTTTGCGCCTGGCGACGGGGGCGGGCGCCGCTAATGCCGCCGTTATCGGCGCCGGGTTCTGCTCCCGGCAATCCATCTATGAATTAGCCGCGCAGGCGCAGGTGCGGCCACTGGCTCGCTGTCGGTGAGCAGTGCTGCGCTCCGGGAATGAGGTAGATCGCTTATGCTGGCGTTTATAGATAGCCCTATTCAACTGATGGTGGTGCTGGTTGTCCTGCTGATCCTCTTCGGGCCGCAGAAGCTGCCTGAGATCGGGCAGCAATTGGGCCGCGCCCTGCGGGAGCTCAAGCGCACGACGAGCGAATTCACCAATGCCCTGCACCTGGACGATCCTTACGATACGACTTATACCCCGCCGCGCTATGGCGACTATGGGCACTCCTCCACAGTAGAGGAGGATGCCTGGAGATCGGAGACGCAGGCGCAGGCCGCTCTCTCCGCACCGGAGACCCCGCGCGGCGATTTCGCTGCCGCGGCGCTGGCGGACGCTTCCGCCGACTACGGCGTGGGGCTGGGGCCGTCCGCGTCGGAGGCTGGATCGACCTCTCATTCGACCCCGGTCAGCCCGCGGGAGACTAGCCCACGTCCCGCCGAAGGCACCGTACCGCGCAGCCCATAAGGATAGATTTAGGTTTATTCCCCGCACGCGCGGGGGTGAACTGAAGGAGATTACTTTAGATGGAGACTCTTGCGTTCTATAATAATCCGCTGCCCTGGATTATCGTTCTCGTCGTCGTTCTGGTGCTGTTCGGAGGCCAGAAGCTACCGGAGCTGATGCGCGGACTCGGCCAGGGCATGCGGGAGTTCAAGAAGGGCATGCATGAGGACGACGAGCTGCGCCGCGACCGTGAGGCCCAGGCCCGCACGGATGAGGAGCATGAGCGCGAAGTCCGCGCGCGCGTGGAGGCGGAGATACGCCGCGAGCGCGAGGAGCGAGAGCGCCGCCGCGCCTAAGGCTGTGAAACCATAACCACCTGAAGACGTCTGATCTGGGAGAAGTGTGCCGCTGCGGCGCCTCGCTGCGGCAAAGAGGGGATTGCCACCGATATGCAATACATCTACTTGCTGCTCTGTTTCTTACAGGCTGTGCTTGGCCTGGCCTTGATAATCGTCGTTACCTCGCAGGAAAGCAAGAACGAGGGCTTGACCGGCCAGATCGGCTCTACAACGACCGGGTCGTTTAAGGGCATGGCGGGCCGCGAGGAGCGCCTGAATCTGCTGGCGCGCAACATTGGTATCGCCTTTTTTGTCGTCTCGGTCCTGGTCGCCTACGGCACGAACCGCTGGTATCACTTTTAAGTCCGCCCCGGAACGGAACTTGGCGCGAGGCCGGCAGAGGATGCCGCCTCGCGTTTTTTACTGAAGCCAAAGCCCTCTGCCGTCCGTCCATACGGATAAGTAACTCCCCGAAGAAGGAAATCCCGCCGCCGTGCGCGAACGCGCTGCCCGCACAATAGAACGCAAACTTACCCTTGCCGTCCTCGCCATCCTCATGCCCGCGCTGCTGCTGGTCTTTCTGGCCAAGTGGAGCGCGGAGATGCCCTCCGACGCCGTGATGGTCAACGAAGCCTCCGCCGCCACCTTCGCCCTGACGCTGGGGGTGGAGAGGGACATTGCCGAGCGGCTGATTACCTGGCGAACGCAGTGGGGCGGCTTCGAGAGCGTGGACCAGATAGGGGAGGTGCCCCTGTTTACGCCCGCCGAGGCCGACCGGCTTGCGGAGACGCTGCGCCGGGCTAACCTGGACCCTGGAACGGCCACTCCGAGGCAATTTGCCGCCGTACTGGGGGTCTCTCCGGCCATTGCGCGCCGTCTCGCCGCCTACCGCGGTTCCCTGCTGCCTCCGCCGACTGTGCCGGAGGCGGGTGCCGTTGCTGCGGAGAGGGAAGGGGGAACCAGGACCCAGGTAGCCCCTGTCGTTGCCCGCTCCTCTAGCCCCCTCCTGGCCGGCTCGCGCTGGCTGCGGCGCGCACCCCTCCTCGACCCGGCGCAGATACGCCCAGTAGGGAAGCGCCTGCTCGTACGCCGACCGGCGCAAGTGCTCTGGCATTATTGGCTTGGGGCCGGACTGTTGGGGCTGGCCGTGCTGCTCCTTCCGCCCTGGCTGCGGCAGCGCGGCATCGGGGGCGACCCGTTCCTGATCCCGCTGGCCCTGCTGCTGTCCGGACTGGGCGTTGTCCTGCTCTTCAGCGTGAAAGACCCCCTGCGGGACCGGGCCGTTTATGAACACCACCTGGCCGGGCTGGCGCTCGCGCTCATGGTGATGCTGGCCCTGGCGCGTCTGGCACCGGAGGCACGCCGGCGCATCAAGCACTATCAGTATGTGTGGGTGTTTGCGGCGGTGGCGCTGGTCGTTGCGCTCTGGCTGTTCGGGAGCGGGCCGGAGGGCGTCAAGCTCAACCTGTTCCACTTCCAGCCCGTCGAGATCATCAAGCTGCTGCTGGTCTTCTTTCTTGCCAGCTACCTGGCCGACCGCGCTGGCCTAATCGCCGATGCCTCCGCGCGCTGGACCCCGCCGAAGTTCCAGGCCGTCAAGCGCGCCGACGGACACCCAACTTTCTCCCTTGCGCTGCCCCGCGCCCAGGACATCGGGCCGGTCGTGGTCATGTTCCTGGCTGCCCTCACGCTGTTCTTCGTGCTCAAAGACCTCGGCCCCGGCCTGCTGCTGTTTGCGACGTTTGTGGCCCTGCTCTATCTGACGACCGGGCGCAGCGGCTTCGTTTGGGCGGGCCTGGCGCTGATTGCATTGGGCGCGTTCGTGGGCTATGCGCGTCACGTGGGCGTCTTTGCCACGCGCGTGGATATGTGGCGCGCGCCCTTTGCCAACGCGCATCCGAACGGGATGCAGTTGGGGCAGGCGTACTGGGCGCTGGCTTCGGGCGGGGCGGAGGGCAGCGGCCTGGGGCTGGGGATGCCGGAGACGCTGCCGCGCAGCGGCTCGGACCTGGCGTTTGTCAGTTGGGCGGAGGAGACGGGGCTTCTGGGGGCGTGGCTGGCGCTGATGGCCTACACCGTGCTGGTCTGGCGCGGCCTGCGTATCGCGCTGCGCGCCGCCAACCACTTCGACCGCGCCCTGGCGTTCGGCCTGACGGCGCTGCTGGGCCTGCAAACTTTCCTGATCCTCGGCGGCATCACCGGGCTGTTGCCGCTGACGGGCATCTCTCTGCCGTTCCTCTCCTACGGCAACAGCGCGCTGGTGGCCAATTTCGCCCTTCTTGGGTTGCTACGTGGCATCTCGGCGCACGCGACCGGCAATACGCCCGCGCTGGAGGCAAAACCGGAGGTGACGCGCGCCGCCCGCCGGTTTGCCGTGACCTATGCGCTGGTGCTGCTCGGCGTGATTGGCCTGGGGCGGCTCGGCTGGATGCAGGCGATCCAGGCCGACGAGATCGCCACCCGGCCCATCCTCACCCCGGATGCCGACGGCGTGGCGCGGCCCCATCAGAACCCGCGCCTGCTGGCGATGGAGCGCCAGATCGAGCGCGGCAGCCTCTACGACCGCAACGGCAAGGTCCTGGCGACCTCCCGCCCGGACGAGATCCTTAAGCTCGTGCCGGACATCCCGAAGGCGCGGCGGTTGATCGAGGCGCATACCCGACTTTATCCTTACGGCCCGGCGCTGGCGCATCTGGTCGGATATCTCGATCCGGCGGTCGGTGGGCCGTTCGGCTTCGAGCGGGGCTACAACGCGGAGCTGCGCGGCTTCAAGCGGTTCGGGGAATTGCTAACCGATTACCGCAGCAAGGACATGCCCTGGCCCTGGCACCACACGCGGCGCGGCCTGGACCTCCATCTCACGGTGGACGCCGACTTGCAGCGCCGCGTGCAGCATCTGCTCCAGGAGACGGCCTGGCAGTTAAAGGATAAGCAGACCGGCAAGGTCAAGGATCGCGCGGCCTTCGTCCTGATGGACCCGGAGACGGGCGACGTGCTGGTGGCGGCGACCTTGCCGACCTTCGACCCGAACATCCTGACTCCGGAGCGGATGCGCCAGTACGTGACCGGGCCGGACGCGGAGCGCGAGCACGTCTTCATCAACCGCGCCGTCTACGGGGTCTATCCGCCCGGCTCGACGCTCAAGGTGGCGACAGCGGCCTGCGCGCTGGATAACGGCGTCTCGGATCTGCGCGTGCCCTGCAACCAGGTGGACCCAGAGATTCGCTGGCGAGCGCACGGCAAGACCTACGTGCGCCGCAACGTGCGCGATGACGTGGGCGATCCCTCCTTCGGCACGCTCGGCCTGGCCCCGGCGTTCCGCGTCTCCTCCAACATCTACTTTGCCAACCTGGCGGTGCATATCGGCGCGGAGACCTTCCGCAAGACGCTGGCCGAGAAGATGGGCTTCCACTTTACTCCGCCGCAGGCCGCCTTCGACGCCGACCTGCCCGACATCGGTTATGGGCAGGGCCGGATGCTGGCCTCGCCGCTGGAGATGGCGCGGCTGGCCGCCTCTGCTGCCAATGAGGGGAAGATGATGAAGGCGCGCTTCCTGACCGCCATCGCCGATCCGAAAGACGCGCGCGCCAAGCGGGTGATTGCGCCGAAGGTTCTGGCGCAGGCGATGGCCCCGCAGACCGCGGCGACCCTGCGGGAACTGATGCGCAGTGTGGTGACGGGCGGCACGGCGCGCGGCGTCTTTGAGGGGCTGGGCGTGCCCGTCGCCGGCAAGACCGGCACGGCGCAGAACCACCAGGCCGACCGCCAGCCGCATTCCTGGTTCATCGGCTTTGCCCCCGCCGATGGCCCGCGCTACGCCTTCGCCTGCGTCGTGGAGAACGGAGGCTACGGCAAGCGAGTCGCCGCCGTCATCTGCCGCAACGTGCTGCGGAAGCTATTCTGATCTTCCCCCGGCGATGGCGGGCGCGAAATAGATCTCGGCGTCCTCCGGAACCCGCGTGCTCAGGCCGGGCGGGACGGATACCCCATTCACAAACGCCGCCAGGCCGGGACGAAGCCGATCTTCCTGCGCCAGACGGCTTTTGAGGCCGGGATAGGCCGCTTCCAGGTTCTCTATCACCTCGCCAAGCGTTCTGCCGGGCACGACGGCCTCCGTCGCGCCTCCGGCAGCGGGGCGCATCGCGGCGGGAATATAGACGGTTGCCATCCTTCTTTAAAACTCCTTCCAGATCTATTCCAGGGCGAACAGTTCCGCAACACGGCAGCGAAAGCCGGGGAGGAGGTCGCCGCCGTCGAGTGTGTCCGTAGGAGCGTAGTCGGTGAACGCAGCGGGAGCCGTGAAGACGCGGGCCGTCTGCGTCTCCGGGAACAGATGCCAGACCTGCTGCGCGCCCGCCGTGAAATACTCGCCTACCTTCCGCTCCATGTCCGCGCGGTCTTCCGAATCGGAGATGATCTCAATGCACAGGTCGGGCGCCAAATTGCCGAAACCTTTGTTGGGTCGACCTTGGGGCAATCTAGATTTGAGAGTGAATGAGACGTCCGGGCTGCGAATATTGCCGTCTACCATGCGGAAACCTGCCTGTGAAGCGGCCAGAATGTCACGTCCTCTGGCATAAGGCATGAACAGCGCAATGATGTTCGCCACGATAGCAGCATGTTGGAAACCTGCCGGCACTTCTTTGGCCTCCCCGTCCACGAGTTCATACTTGCGCCCATCGTCCGGCAGGCGCATAAACTCCTCTTCGGTCAGCTTTGCCTTTGCGATAGCCATTATCTTTCCTCCTACTGAATCTACTCGCATTATAACATACCAAACGGAAAGAGGGCGCAGGAACCATACTCGTTCCTGCGCCCTCCGTCGCTTGTGGCCTACTCGTCTTTTTGGAGGATGGCCTCGCAGACCTTCGGCGGGGACATGGGCAGTTCTCGCATCCGCACGCCGACCGCGTCGTAGATGGCGTTGGCGATGGCGGCGGGCGGCGGCACGATGGGAACCTCTCCGGCCCCGCGCACGCCGTAAGGATGGCCGGGGTTGGGGACTTCGACGATGATCGTCTCGATCATCGGCACATCTAGCGTCGTCGGCATCCGGTAGTCCAGCAGGTTGGCATTACGCAGATGCCCGGCCTCGTCGTAGGCGTACTCCTCGTTGAGCGCCCAGCCGATCCCCTGCGTCACGCCGCCCTGCATCTGTCCCTCGACATAGGAAGGATGGATTGCCTTGCCTGCATCCTGCACGGCGGTATAGCGGATCACATCCACCTTGCCGGTCTCCGGGTCCACCTCCACGTCGGCGATATGCACGCCGAACGCGCCGCTGCTGTTGTGGCCCTTGACGGTGACGGCGGCGGCGACGTGCTGCCCGTTCTCCTCCAGCAGCTTCGCTACCTCTTGCAGCGTGGCGCTGTTGCCGTTGGAGGCGTAGCAGGGGCCGTTAACGGTGATAGACTCAGGCGCGACCTCCCAGAGGGAGGCGAGCTTGGCGATAATGTCGCGCTGCATCTGCTTGGCAAGCTCGTGGGCGGCGTAGCCGGTGCCGAAGGTCGTGCGGCTGCCGCCGGTCACGTCGGTATAGCCGACGGTGTCGGTGTCCACGACCATCGGGCGCACCTGTTCGTAGTCCACGCCGAAGGCTTCGGCGAACTGCATGGCGATAGAGGCGCGCGTCCCGCCGATGTCGGTCGAGCCTTCCAGCAGCGAGACGGTCCCATCGGGGTTGAGCCGTCCGGTGCAGGAGGAGGTGCCGTCCCAGTTCATCCAGTAGCCGCTGGCGACCCCGCGCCCACGCCGCTTGCCGTCCGGTCCTTCCTTCTCCAACGGGCTGTTCCAGTGAGGTGAGGCTTGCGCCGCCTCCACGCACTCCTTATGCCCGATGCGGGTGTAAGGCGGACCCCAGGGCCGCCAATCGCCCTCCTCCGCGCTATTTTTGCGGCGGAACTCCAGCGGGTCCATGCCCAGCTTCTCACAGATTTCGTCCACGACCGTCTCCGTGGCAAACTCGGCGATGGTCGCGCCCGGCGCGCGGTAGGCGGCGGATTTGGGCTTGTTTACGACCACATCGTAGCCATCTATGCGGACGTTGCGGAGCTTGTAGGGCGCGAAGACGGTCGTGCAGCCGGCGCTGACCGGCGAGCCGGGATAGCCGCCCGCATCGTAGGCCAGGTACGCCTGCGCGGCGGTGAGATTGCCTTCCGCATCCGCGCCCATCTTGACGCGAATGTAGCCGCCGGGCGTCGGTCCGGTCGCCATCAGCACCTCCGCCCGATCCATCACCATCTTGATAGGCCGCCCGGTCTTTTTGGAAAGTACCGCCGCCACCGGCTCCAGATAGACGTTGATCTTACCGCCGAAGCCGCCGCCGATTTCGGTTGGAATGACTTTAATCTGCGAGATGGGATGTTGGAGGATGGCCGCGCACTGCTCGCGCACGGCGAACGCGCCCTGCGTGCTGCACCAGATCGTCAACTGGCCGTCCGCGCGCCATTCCGCGACGGCGGCATGCGGCTCGATATAGCCCTGATGCACCGTCTGCGTGACATATTCGCGCTCGACCACCACCGCCGCCTCGGCAAAGCCTTTCTCGACATCGCCCTCCTCGGCGATCAGGTGCTGTGCAATATTGCTGGGCTTCTCGGACTTTTCGCCGCCGGTATCCGTGTAAAGCTCTTCCAGCAGCAGGGGCGCGTCGGGCTCCATCGCCTTGCGCACATCCAGCACCGGCGTCAGCACCTCGTACTCCACCTCGATGAGCGCCAGGGCTTCCGCCGCGATGTGCGGGCTGGTGGCGGCAACGGCGGCGACGGCGTGGCCCTGATAGAGCGCCTTGTCGTGCGCCATGACGTTGTTGCTGGCATAGCGCATGTTCATGTCGCCTCCCTCGCCCATGGCGACCGACGACGCCGAAACATCCGGCAGGTCGCGGGAGGTCATCACGGCCAGCACGCCGGGCAGGGCCTCCGCGCGGCTCGTGTCAATATGACGGATACGGGCGTGGGCGTGCGGGCTGCGCAGGATCTTGCCATAGGCCATGCGCGGCAGCACGACGTCCGCACCATAGACTGCGCGCCCGGTTACTTTGTCTACGCCGTCCGGGCGCAACGGGCGCGTCCCGATCACTCGATATTTTGTCTCTGTATCCATCGCTTACCCCCGCATCTCGGCGGCGGCCTTCTGTACCGCGCGCACGATCTTATCATAGCCGGTGCAGCGGCAGAGGTTGCCCGCCAGCCACCAGCGAATCTCGTCCTCGGTCGGGTCCGGGTTCTTGTCCAGCAGCGCCTGGGCCGCGACGAGGAAGCCCGGCGTGCAGAACCCGCACTGTAGCGCCGCCTCCTCCAGGAAACAGCGCTGGAGCGGCGTCAGGCCCTCCGGCCTGCCGATGCCCTCGACGGTCGTGATCGTGCTGCCCTCCGCCTCGACCGCCAGCATGCAGCAGGAGTTGATCAGCCGCCCATCCAGGAGGATGTTGCAGGCCCCACAGTTGCCGTTGCCGCAGCCCTCTTTGGAACCCGTTAGTCCCAGGCGGTCGCGCAAGACCTCCAGCAGCGTCTCGCGCGGCTCGCAGAGCCAGGCGGTCGGCTCGCCGTTAATGGTGGCGCTCACCGCCACCTTCCCCGATACCAGTTGTGTCGCCATGTCCTTATTTAAGCCTCCTGATTATAGCTGAGCAAGCAGCGCGTCATATTCTGCGTGGGAGCCTATCCAAAACCAGATGATAGTGTTGCCATCCCGAACCCCCAGAGCGCGATAGTGCAAGCCAACGCGCGCTGAATAGATAGGCTCGGTGGATGCACTTGCCGAAAACGCAGGCTAGGATGATGAGGATTCTGGTGGAACAGCCTGTAAGCGGCCCTGGCTTGTTGCTGGACACTGGCAGGCAGTCGCGCAAAAGCCTCTCGGAAACGCGCCGTGGTGCGGAAATTCATAATGTCTCTGGCTCAAGCGGCAGAGTCTTGCCTGCATGGTGCTCGGCCAGGGCTTCTTTCGCCAGTTTGCTGAGCACCTCTGAGGAACTTGCAAACGCCTGCTGCCACCGCTCTTCTGAGGCCAGTTCCTCTAGAATGATGGCAGCGATGGCATCCTGATCCTGATCTGAAAGGCGAGCGATTTCCGCATACGCCTTTTCAAGGAGTTGTGTCATAACTTGCACCTCCGCTGCTATTCTACACTCTTGTTTTTGAAGTTTTTTTCGGAAGTTATTGGAGGCATAGCAAACCAGTTGTGTGCGTATACCTTCTCCCTGTCTGCATCGGGACCTTGTGATGAAGTCATACCTGAGCCGGGTTTACCCCCACTTTTCAGCCCAACCAGCACCGTGAGCGGTGGCAGATTGTTATCCTTAAAATAGCATAAGAGATGCTCTAGATGTGAGCCAAGTGAAAAGGCTGGTACACCAATCAGTTTACCAAGCAACTCGTAGGTAAGAATTTGCCGGTTACGAGCAGCACAAATCAACACCTGGTAAATCTGGATCGCGCGCTCGTATGTAGTCAATTTTGGCCTCCGATTGGCATAAATGCCTGCTAAAACCAAGCCTAACTACGAATAATTATGCGCCTCTTTCTACGTTAAATACGCTCCAGCGCGCCCCGCAGGGCGCGGCGGGTGAGGACGCCGACCAGGTGACGGCGGTGGTCTGCCGTGCCGCGTATATCCGTAATGGGGAGGGCTGCTCCCTGTGCGATCCCGGCGGCCACGCCGAAGACCTCCTCCGAAGGCATCTGGCCGACCAACATGGCGCCCGCGTCCGGCACAAAGAGCGGCGTCGGGCCGACGGCTCCTAGCGCGATACGCGCCGCCGTGATTTCGCCGCCCGGTTGGGCCAGCGTCAGGCTGGCCCCGACGCCAACCTCCGCAATGTCCATCTCGTTGCGCGGAATGAAGCGCAGATAGCGCGAGCCGGTGTGCGACGCGGGCGGGGGCAGGCGGAGCGAAACCAGAAGCTCACCTCTTTCCAGCACGTTGCGGCCCGGCCCGGTGCAGAACGCCTCCACCGGCACCTCCCGCTCGCCCTCCGGCCCGGCGATGCGGGCGACGGCGGAGCAGACAATGAGCGCCGGGGTGCTATCGGCGGCGGGGCCGGAGTTGCAGAGGTTGCCTCCCACGGAGGCGCGGCCCTGAATGCCCGTTCCCCCGATGATGGAAGCGGCATCTACCAGCGCCGGATAGTGCTTCCGAACCGTGGCGTCCTCATAAATGCGGTAGCAGGGGACGGCGGCGCCCAGCGTCAGGCCGCGTTCGGGATCGAAAGAAAGCTCCATAAGCTCCGGGATGCGCTTGCCATCCACAAACACATCCACATCCCGCATATTCGCGCCGACCTGCACAATCAAGTCCGTGCCTCCGGCCAGAATTCGCGCCTTGGGGCCAACTTCCTGCAAGATGGCGATGGCGTCGTCGAGAGAGCGGGGAGCCGCATATTGTATCGCGCGCATGGGTAACCTCGCTGTTGAGTAATGACTAGAGCCTGTTGGCGAAGAAGTTCGGAAAGTGCTCTCTTATTCGCTGCCGCCGCGTTCTCCTCCTGCTGCCGCGTATTTTTCTCAGAAGCATTCCGTTCTCGCCCCTGGCCTTTCTTAACCTAACCCCCCCGTCCCCCTTCCCTGGCGAGGGACGAGCGGTTAGGGAAGGGGGTGACTCGGCTTCTCGGTTCCCCTCTGCCTGCGTAGGCAGGCAGAAAGCTGAAGGCTCCACATCGGCAGGGTTTAGCCTGCCGGGCTGGGGTGGGGGCCATTGGCCAAGGCGGCGTAGCGCAGGAGTTATCTGGCGGTGGGGAGAATATTCCCTTGATCTGGCTATTCCCACGTGGAAACAACTCCCTGCCTGTCACGAAGGAAAATGGTCTTCGTCTCTTTAGAGGATAAAGGCAGCCATAACCGGTAGGGACCGGCCGCCGCTTGTCGGCTCTGGCGGCACCAGGAACTTGTCGGTACTCTCATTCGTATTCCGGACTCATAACTTATGTTAGAAATCTCCCGTCCCCCTGCGATGAGCGCTGAAACCATCAAGCCCTGCGCAAGCCAATCTCGGAGACTGTGCATCCCTTGCGCACGCCTGCTTCTGTTGGCGCTGCTCGCCCTGTTGGTGATCCTCCTGTCCGGCTGCAGTAACAATCCCTATCCGCCCGGCCAGACGGCCCGCCCGATCCTCTATCGCGCGCTGGGCGATGACCCGCGCACGCTCGATCCCAGCGTCTCCTATACTATCACCGAAGCCAACATCGTTGACCTGATCTATCCGACCTATTTTCGCTATCACTATCTCAAGCGCGATCCCTTTGTGCTAGAGTTGGCGCTGGGCGCCGAACAGCCCAAGCGCGAACCCTATCTCTACACGGAGACGGAGAATGGGCGCAAGGTGCAGAAGCGCGGCGAGATCTGGACGTTCCGCATCAAGAAGGGGCTGCGCTTCCAGGACGACCCCTGCTTCCCCGGCGGCAAAGGGCGCGAGATCACGGCGGCGGATATTCTCTATAGTTTCCGGCGCATGGCCGACCCTACCGTGCCCTGCCCTGTGGTCAACTATTTCTCGGATAAGATCCTGGGCATGGATGCCTATATCGCCCATAACCTGGCGTTGAGCAAGCAGGGAAAGAAGGCTGACTATCAGATGCCTGTGGAGGGCCTGCAGCTTGATCCCCACGACCCCTATACCTTCCGTATCGCCCTGAATCAGCCCTATCCGCAGCTTCGCTACCTGATGGCGATGCACTTCACCACCCCGCAGGCGCATGAGGCCGTCGAGAAATACGGCAAGGAACTGGCACGCCATCCGGTGGGCAGCGGGCCGTTCATGCTGACCGAGTATGTGCCCAAGTCCCGAATCGTGCTGGAGGCCAACCCCAACCGCTTCGCCGAGTTCTACCCGACGGAAGGGATGCCGGGCGACGCCGAGGCTGGCCTGCTTCAGGACGCGGGCCAGCCGCTGCCGCGCGTGGAAAAGATCATCTACAGCACTATCAAAGAGGGCGTGACCGCCTGGAACCTCTTCCTGCAAGGCTACCTCGATTCCTCCGGCGTGTCGCAGGAGAACTTCCAGCAGGTGGTCAGCCGCGCCGGCCAGCTTTCCCCGGAGATGAAACGCCGGGGCGTGCGGATGCACCGCGACGTCAGCGCCAACATCGGCTATCTCATTTTCAACATGGAGGATCCAGTCGTAGGCGGCTACACGCCCCAGAAGCGCAAGCTGCGCCAGGCCATCTCCACCGCCGTCAACTCGCAGGAATTTATTGACCTCTTTTCGCAGGGATTGGGCAAGCCGGCAGAGTTTTTGCTGCCGCCCGGCATCTTCGGCTACGACCCCAGCTACAAGAATCCCTACCGCCAGTACAACCTGGATCGGGCAAAGCAGCTTCTGGCCGAGGCCGGCTATCCTAACGGGATCGATTCCAAGACCGGAGACCGGCTGACCCTCTACTACGACAACGCGGCGGTCACGCCGGCGGGCCGGCAGCAGGTTGGCCTGCTGACCAAGCAGATCGAGGCGCTCGGCATTCATTTGGAGTCGCGCGTATCGCGCCCGAATATCTGGCAGGATAAGGTCGATCATGGGCAGTTCCAGTTTGTGCAGTACGGCTGGATCGCTGATTACCCGGACGCCGAGAACTTCCTGCTGCTGCTCTACGGCCCGAACCGGCGTCCCGGCCCCAACGCCTCCAACTACAACAACCCGGAGTATAACCGGCTGTTCGAGCAGATGCGCTCGATGGAGGACACCCCGGCCCGGCTGGCCCTCATCAAGCGTATGCGGGACATCGCCGCCGAGGACTGCCCGCTGATCTATTTGAGCCACGATGAGAGCCTGGTGCTCACCCAGCCCTGGCTCAAGAACGTCAAGCCCCATCCCGTCGCCAACGACTCCGGCAAATACGTCGGCGTAGATGGCCCGCTGCGCGCGCGCTTGCAGGCCCAATGGAACCGTCCGAACTACTGGCCTGCTATCGGCTTGGTGCTATTCCTGGTGATTGGCTCCATTCCTGCGGCCAACCTCGTGCGCCAGCGTACCAACCGCAGCGTGCGCAGAAATCGGGAGGCAAGACGCTGATGCTGCGCTATATCATTCGCCGCGTGCTCTACGCCGTGCCCATCCTCTTCGGCGTTACCCTGCTGACCTTTATCCTCTTCTATATGACGGCAACGCCCGATCAGGTCGCCCGCCGCAACCTTTCGGCCAAAAATCCAACCCAGCAGCAGCTCAACGAGTGGAAGGCGGAGCACGGCTACGATAAGCCGCTGTGGCAGCAGTTCACCAAGCACACAAGAGAGCTCTTCCTGCTCCAGTTTGGCCGCTCTGATACCAACGACGAGCCGATCTGGAATCGCATCCGGGCGGGGGCCGGCCCCTCGTTTATGTTGATGTCTTTGGTGTTTGTCACGGCGCTTATCACCTCGATCAGCTTCGCGCTCTTTGTCGCCTACTTCCGGGGCACCTATGTAGACTACTGGGGGACGTTCTTATGCGTGCTGCTGATGAGTATCGTCTACATGGTCTATATCATGGCGGGGCAGTTTATCCTGGGCAAGCTCTTGAAGTACTTCCCCCTGGCGGGCTTCCGGGGCGGCCTGACCGCCTGGAAGTTTCTGCTGCTGCCGATGATCGTGGGGGTGATCAGCGGGCTGGGCGGCAGCGTGCGCCTCTACCGAACCTTCATTCTGGATGAGATCAATCAGGACTACGTGCGCACGGCGCGCGCCAAGGGCGTCAGTGAGCGGGCGATCCTGTTCAAGCATGTGCTGAAGAACGCCGCTATTCCCATTCTGACTTCAACGGTCGCGGCGATTCCCGGTCTGATCCTGGGCAGCCTCCTGCTGGAGTCGTTCTTTGGCATTCCGGGGCTGGGAAGCCTGCTGGTGGATGCCATCAATAGCCAGGATTTCGCGGTCATCCGCGCGGAGGTGTTCCTGGGAACGCTCCTGACCATTATTGGCTATATCCTGACCGACATCGGGTACGCCATGGTAGACCCGCGCGTGCGGTTGGAATAAGGGCTATGGCAGTCCCGGCAGGCTAAACCCTGCCGCTGTGGGGCCTTGCGCCCTGCTGCCCACCTACGTGGGCAGAAAACCCAGTGAGAGGAGAGGCCCCCACCCCCGTCCCCTCCCCCAAGAACAGGGGAGGGGACGGGGGTGGGGGCCAGAACGCTAAGGCTATGGGAGCGATCCTGCTGTGTTGGGTGTGATACTGAGCAATCTGGTGCCTTTTCTTATTGTGGCGATCCTGGTGGTGGCGCTGGCGCGCGCCCGGCGACAGCCGCTCTGGGCCGAAGCCTATAGGCGGCTGGGGCAGAATCGGATCGCGCTGGCCGCGCTGGCGGTGATCGGCCTGTACGGGCTGGTCGCCATCGCCGATAGCGTCGGCTGGCAGAATGGGCCTACCGCGCCCTATAAGACCGTCCTGGATCGGGTCTTCGAGCGCCCGCCGGAGCGGTACTACTCCGCTCCCCTGGCAACCATGACCACCGGCGAGCCGACGCCCCATAAACTGAGAGGCAGGCACCTGCTCGGCACGGACGGCGTCGGCAACGACGTGCTCTACCGCACGCTCAAGGGCTGCCGCACCGCCATCATCATTGGCGGGCTGACCTCCCTGATCGCCACGCCGCTGGCCTTGCTCTTCGGTATGCTGGCCGGCTATTTCGGCAAGCGCGTGGATGATGCCGTCCAATATACCTATACGGTGCTGGGGTCCATTCCTGATATCTTGCTGCTGGTGGCCCTGCTGCTGGTGCTGGGCCGGGGGCTGGTCAATTTATGTATCGCGCTCGGCATCACCGCCTGGATCGGGCTGTGCCGCCTGACGCGCGGCGAAACGCTCAAGCACCGCGACCGCGAGTATGTCCGCGCCGCGCGCGCCCTGGGCGTCGGCAATGCGCGCCTTCTGGTGCGGCATATCCTGCCCAACCTGCTGCCCGTTGTCATCATCTCGGTCACGCTGGGGCTGAGCGGCCTGGTCCTCTCCGAGTCGATCCTGTCGTACCTGGGCATCGGCGTGGACCCCGGCACGGGAAGCTGGGGCAACATGATAGATGCCGCCCGCCTGGAGTTGGCGCGCGAGCCGATCATCTGGTGGAACCTGGCTTCGGCCTCGGCGGCCCTATTTATTCTGGTGCTGGCGTTCAATATCTTCGGGGATGCGCTGCGTGATGCCATCGATCCCCGCCTGCGGAGCTCTTAACGTGGCCGTTCCCTTGTTACAGGTGGAAGACCTGCGTACCTACTTCAGCACCCCGCACGGCATTGCCCGTGCGGTGGACGGCGTCAGCTTCACCCTCGACAAAGGGGAGACGATGGCGCTGGTGGGCGAGTCGGGCTGCGGCAAATCCATGACCGCCCTCTCGCTCTTGCAGCTTGTGCCGGAGCCGGCGGGCTATATCGAGAGCGGGCGCGTCCTCTTTAATGGCGTGGACCTGCTGGACTACACCTGGAGCCAGATGCGCGAGATACGGGGCCGCGATATCGCCATGATCTTCCAGGAGCCGATGACCAGCCTGAACCCCACGTTTACCATCGGCACGCAGATGATAGAGGCGATGGTCGTCCACGGCGCGCCCAATAACGGGGCCACGCGCCGGCGCGCGGAGGACCTGCTGGCGCGGGTGGGCTTGAGCGATCCCCACCAGGCCCTCCGGCAGTATCCGCATGAGCTTTCCGGCGGCATGCGCCAGCGCGTCATGATCGCCATGGCCCTGGCCAACAATCCCCAGCTTCTGATCGCCGACGAGCCGACGACGGCGCTGGACGTGACCATCCAGGCCCAGATTCTGGAACTGATTGGCGAGCTTCAGCGGGAAACGGGCATGGCCGTTCTGCTGATCACGCACGACCTGGGCATCGTGGCGAAGGTGGCTAACCATGTGGCGGTGATGTATGCCGGGCAGATCGTCGAATCGGCCCCGACCAGGGAGCTTTTCGGCAATCCACAGCACCCCTATACGAAAGGGCTGTTCGCCAGCCTGCCCTCGCGGGCGCAGCGAGGCCGCGATCTGCTGAGCTTGCAGGGCACGGTGCCGCAGGCGACCAACTGGCCGCCCGCGTGCCGCTTTGAGCCGCGCTGCCCCTTCCGCTGGCAGACCTGCGCCCAGATCGCGCCCCGGTATCTGACGACCGGGCCGGAACGGGCCGTGCGCTGCCATCTCTACGACCCCGCCATCGCCGACCGCCCGAATCACGATGCGGTGCCCCTCGCCACGGCGGAACGTCTGAGCGCTCGCGCATCCGAGCCGGAGGCCGCCTCATGAGAGAAGACCCGCTGATCTCGGTACGCGACCTGTACAAACGGTTTCCGCTGCGTAAAGGGCTATTCGCGCCGAAGGCCTGGAAGATCGCGGTGGATGGGGTCAGCTTCGACATCCCGCACGGCAGGACGCTGGCGCTGGTGGGGGAGAGCGGCTCCGGCAAAAGCACGGTCGGGCTGATGCTGCTGGACCTGCTGGAGCCGACCTCCGGGGAGATTCTCTATGAGGGCCGACCCTTCTCCGACCGCAAGGGCAGGGAACGGCGCGCGCTGCGCCGCCAGATGCAGGTGGTGTTTCAGGACCCTTACGCCTCGCTCAACGCGCGCATGACCGTGCGCGAGACGCTGACGGAGGGCATGATCGTCCACCGCATCGGCAAGAGCGCGGCGGAGCGCAGCGACCGGGCGGCCCTGCTGCTGGAGCAGGTTGGCCTGGGAGCCGACGCGCTGGAGCGCTACCCGCACGAGTTTTCGGGCGGGCAGCGGCAGCGCATCGCCATTGCCCGCGCCCTCTCCGTGGAACCGAGCTTCATCGTGCTGGACGAGCCGACCAGCGCCCTGGATGTCTCCGTCCAGAGCCAGGTGCTCAATCTGCTGCGCCGCCTACAGCGCGAGTTCGGCCTGACCTACCTGTTCATCACGCACAACCTGGACGTGGTCGGCTACCTGGCCGACGAGGTCGCCGTGATGGAGGCAGGCCGGATCGTGGAGCGCGGCACGGTGGATCAGATCTTCGATAGCCCGCGTGAGGAGTACACGCGCCGCCTCCTGAGCGCCATCCCCTCGCTCGATCCGGCCACCCGCGAGCTGCTGGCCGCCGCGCAGCGCTAAAGGTGTAGCACCACCCGGTCAGCCTCTACCGTCACCGGGAACGTGTCCACCGATGGGTCTTCCTCCTCGGCGGGGTGCCCCGCGCCCGGCTCCACGCTCACCTCGTAGGCGCGGACGTGGACTTTGTGCGGGTTGCAGAGGGAGCGGCCCGTCAGCAGGTCGAACTCCCAGCCGTGCCACGGGCAGCGCAGTATCTCGCCCTCCCGCGCCCAGAGATATTCCCCCGGCGCGGAGGGCAGCGCCGTTCCCTTCACGCTGCCCAGGCAGAGCGGCCCGCCCTGGTGGGGACAGCGGTTGCGCAGCGCGTAGTAAGCCCCGCGCACGTTGAACACGCCGATGGAGATCCCCTCCACCTCCACGATCTTGCGCTGGCCCGGCGGGATCTCTGTCACCGTGCCCACGACATACTTCGCCACCGCTCTCCGCCTCCTAATATCCATTCCGATTGCATAATTCCCGTACAGGCTCTCTTCACCCACAGCAGACCTCACCCTCGGCCCCTCTCCTTCTCAAGGTGAAGGGAGAAGACGGGTCACCCCCTTCCCTTGTAGGGAAGGGGGCCGGGGGTTAGGTTTCACAGCCCGTACCATTCCCGCGCGTTCGTCTCAAAGAGGCGCCGGTGGAGGCATTCCGGGAGTTTGGGGAAGGCGTGAGCGGGCGAGTCGAAGTCCCAGTGCGGGTAGTCGGAGGAGAACATCAGCAGGTGTTCTGCATCCATCATCTCCAGCATCTTGAGCAGGTCCTCATCCCTGTCAGGCCGTTCCAGAGGCTGAGTCGTCAGGCGGACGTGATCGCGCAGGTAGGCGGAGGGGCGCTGCTTGACCCAGGGAACCTCGGAGCGCAGCGCCCTCCACTCGGCGTCCAGCCGCCACATCAGGCCGGGCAGCCAGGCCGTGCCGCCCTCGACGAGCACGACCCGGAAGTTGGGAAACTTCTCGAAGACGCCCTCCGTGAGCAGGGAGACCAGATGCGCCTGGAAGCCTAGCGAGAGGCAGGTGTGCCACTCGATATAATGGGTCGGGTAGCCCGGCGATGGCTGGATGTTGATGCCCATGCCGTCGGTGCCGGGATGGATGGCAAAGGGCAGGTTATGCCGCGCGCACGCCTCGTAGATGGGATAGTATTGCCGCTGGCCGAAGGGAGCGCGCGCCCCAGAGTCGGTCATCACCTGGACGAAGTGGGGATGGCCCGCCCAGCGCTCGATCTCGCGGGCGGCGGCCTGCGGGTCCTGATGCGCGACGGTGATAGAGCCTTTGAAAACGCCGTCGGGATTGTATTTGTCCAGCCAGGTCTCGGCCAGCCAGTCATTAAAGGCGGCGGCGATGGCCGTGCCGAAGTCGGGGTCGGGCTGGAGGTTGCAGAAGGCGCGGGGCAGCAGGATGGCGTGCGCGATGCCGAACTCCTCGATCAGCTGCTTGCGCAGGAAATCCGGGTCGGCGCCAGGACCGCCGCCGTTCGGGGGGAACGAGTCCAGCCGCGCCCCGTGCACCGGATTGCCGAAGAAGCCGCGCCCGCCGCCGTTCCAGCGGTCCCGGAAGGGCAGCGTCATGTGCGCCCGTATCTCGTCATGACTCTTCGGGCCGGGGTGTACGTCGCAGTCAATGATGCCGGTACGCTTTACCGGAGTCGCCTCCAGCCTCTCGCGCTCTCTGATCGCCGTATCCATATTGCCTGTTCTGCTCCTTATTGATGGCTCTGATTAACCTAGCCCCCCGTCCCCCTTCCCTGATGCGTTTGCTTTTCGTCGGGACAAAATGACTCTTTTTGGCGCAATCCTCCCCGTCCCCCTTCCCTGATGCGTTTGCTTCGCTCACAGGGAAGGGGGTGACCCGGCTTCTCCCTCTCCCCTCCCCTAGAATTGGGGGAGGGGGCCTTATTGTATTGAACTTGGCGAAACCTTCCGACCGGGCCAGGTATGCGGTCTGTCCCAGAAGGCGTCGCTGCGCCCTCCATAATACCCTTCCAGGACGATATCCATTACGCGGCTGGTGCGCGCGGCGGAGAGGCCAGTGCTGGGGCAACGCCCCTTCCGCTGAAGCTCATCCACGATGGTCTGGATGAGCGGCTGCTGAATATGCGGCGGGTTGGGCCGATCGAACGTCTCGCGCCCGTGCGCCGTCTCCAGTTGCAGCGGCTCATTGCCGAACGTCGAGAGGGAGAGGCGGCCTTCCGAGCCGAAGATCTCAATCGTATCTTCGTGGACGCCGCTGGCAAAGTTCCAGGAGGCGATGCCCAATCCCCCGGAAGGCAGACGGAAGCGCATGGCGACCGCGTCTTCCACGTCATACGGCGAAGCGACGTTGGCTGCCGTGCCTTCCACGTCCTCCAGCGGGCCCAGAATATAGTCGAGGATGTCCAGCGTGTGACAGCCCAGGTCAAGGAACAGGCCGCCGCCGGATTGCTCCGCCACCAGCCGCCAGGGAAGTTCCTGGGGATTGGCTGGGCGCGTCGAGGGGCCGGCATAGCGGTAGCAGACGCCCGTGATCTGACCGAGCCGCCCGGATTCGACCAGCGCTTTAGCCTGGTTGAACCGGGGCAGGCCCCGGCGATAGTAGGCGACGAACAGCGGCAGCTTCGCCTCCGTGAACGCCGCCACCATGCGCCGGCACTCGGCGTAGTTGCGGGCCATCGGCTTTTCCACGTAGGCGGGCTTCCCGGCTGCGCAGACTTGCAGGGCGTATTCCAGATGGGAGCCGGGCGGCGTGGCGATATAGACCGCATCCACCTCCGGGTCGTGGATGAGGGCGTCGGCCCGGTCGTACCAGCGCGGCACGTTATGGCGGCGGGCGTAGTCTTCCGCCAGAGCGCTGGTGCGTCGCATCACCGCCACCAGGCGGCTGCCCTCCGCCAGTTGAAATCCCGGCCCGCTCTTGACCTCAGTTACTTTACCACAGCCGAGAATGCCCCAGCGTATTGTCATCTCCTCATTCCTTATCCCATTAAGGTTCGCTTTCCAGCATTAAAGCACGAAAGCCTGCCTGCTGGAAATGATGGTCTGTCGTTAGGGCTTCGGTAAGTCCTTGCTCCTGCATCACCAGAAAGGACAGGCAATCAGTCAGGCTCCATGTCTTATCCGGGCGAGCTTGGTAAAGTCGAGGGCGCGCAATAGCAAGGGAGTTTCTATTTGTACAACATGCATATTGGCAGTCGTGTAGCACTGACGGATAAAGTCGCTGGCGGCTTGACGGTTGAGGACGCTTAAGGCATTACCGACTTCCAGTAAGACCGCCTCGGTTATCCAGGCTTCGCGCGCTGCCTGCACACGCGAGAACAAGTTGACGGCGATAGCGTGATACCGGTCATGCCGATTGAGAAGCGCCTGAATGAACGCCGTGTCTATCAACAGACGCTCTGCGCTTACTCGCCGGCTTTTTGTTGGCATTTGGGCGTCCCATATAGGTAGTGATCATGTTCACTGGCCCAATCTGCCGGGGCCTCAATGGAACCGGTCAGGTTGCCTAACAGCGTCCAGACATCTGCCTCAGAAGTATCTGCCAGGCTTTCTATCGTAATCCGGTAGCGTGTATTCGGGCGCAAATCAAGCGGTGTTTCCGGTCTGAAAACCTCTCCATCAAATATAGCTTCTACTGTTTGCGACATTGGCTGCTTCCCTCATTTCCATTGGTATCGCTCACAATATACGATGGAGACCGGCAGATGTCAAGCGTAATCAACTGATCAATGCCGCCGAATGCGGCAGCAACACCAACTCGAACTGCCTGTACCTTCCTCGCCGTGTCGATATAACGACCCGCTTGCAGTAGACAGGCCGCAAGGCTGGTTTGAACTGGTTGGAGGGTTGAGCTACAGTCTGTCCGCTACAAGCGATGGTTAGGCTGCTCTTCTGCTTTGGCATCAAAGCACTTTTTCCATAAAGACCGCACAAGAACTATCATGGTAGGGTTCAATGAAGTAAAAGCCCAACCGTTCATAGAGCCGCAGAGCCTGCGCCTGCACTTCCGTATTGACCATATCCAACCTGACCCTGGTGTAGCCCTGCTGCTTGGCGAAATCAAGCAGCCTCTGAGCCATCTGTCGCCCTAAACCTTGCCCACGATATTCCCGCAAAAACCACATTCGCTTGAGTTCGCAGGTGTCGTCCTCCAAGCGCCGGATGCCTCCCATGCCAACAACCCGCCCCTCATCCACCAGAACGAGAAAGAGACCGCCGTTATCCAGGTAGTGGGCTTACACGTTATCTATGTCCTGGAGAACACCTTCCTCCTCCCAACCGGCTAGCAATTCCTCCAGGGTGAGTGGCAGTTGCCAGAGTTCGAGGTTGACCTCGGCGATGATCCGCTTTGCCTCCCCAATCTGATGAGATTGGATCGGTTGGATTTGCGCGGTCATTGTTCTGCCCCTCTGTGCAAACGGACCGTCAACTTACATGCTTCCCGTTTTCACTCGATACATTACCAACACACAGCCGTTTGTAAACGTTTTGCAGTCAAGCAGTTCTAAATCTATCTGGCATTCCATTTCGAGGAAAAGCGGGATGCCCGAGCCGAGCAAAACGGGATGAATGTTCAAGCCGATCTCATCAATCAAGTTGGCCTCGAAAAGCGATTTCGCCAACTCACCGCCCCCCATCACGCAGATGCCTTTGCCTTCCTGGCTTTTCAACTCGCGGACAAACGCGGCGGCATCTTCCGAAACGATTTCCACTTCTTTGTCGGGGCTTTCCTTCATCGTACGTGAAAACACCTAGTTTTTCACGCCCGGATACGAGGTCATGCCGCTACGCAGCGCGACCTCGTAAGTTTTTCGGCCCATCACAACTGTGTCAATTGTCTTCCAGAATTCTCTGGTGACGGCAGCCACCTCCTCGCCCCAAAGCAGCCAGTCCACTTCATCGTCTCTACGGGCGATGTAGTTATCCAGGCTATTGCCAACCCCAAACATTACTTTGCGCATTTTTCCTCTCCTGCTCTCCAGGGGAGCGGCCTTCCTGATGCGGTCAGGAACGCCCGGCAGCCTGCCGGTCCTCCTCCTGGTAGATACCGGCGGTGCGCAGGGGCACGGCGGAGAGATCGAGCGGGGGCGTGAAGGTGGAGACAAAGCGGACGTTGCGCTCGACTTCCTGGGGCCAGCGCGCGCCGACCAGCGCCGTATGGACACGCGGATCGGAGAGGACGAAGCCCAGACAGACCTCGTAGGGGTCGCGAGCGGCGATCCATTCTGGGGCGAGGTAGCGGAGGATGCGCTGTAAGATGCCGCTGGTCATCGGGCGCATCACGGCCACGCCGACGTTCGCCTCTTTCGCCTTCGGCAAGGCATGTTCCGCCGCCTGATGGTTGAGGAGGTTGTAGCGTAGCTGCACCACGTCGAAGGCCCCGGAGGCAAGCAAGGGTAGGGCGGTGAACGGCTCCTCGCAGGTAAAGCCTAGAAAGCGCACCTTACCCTGTTCACGCAGTTTCGCCAGGCCGTCGAGCGGGCCGTTTTGCAGGATATGCCGCGCATCGGCCTCCGTGAACATGCCGCCGTGGAACTGGACGACATCCACCGCCTCGCGCCGCAGCCGCCGCAGCGACGCCTCCACGCTGCCGATGACCTCCGCCGCGCCCACGCCCGACCAGGGGCATTTGGTCGCCAGCGTATACGGGGCCGTCACGCCTTCCAACGCCTCGCCGTAGATGCTTTCGGAGTTGCCGTCGCCATAGCCGGGGGCGGTATCGAAGTAGTTGACGCCTAGCTCCAGGCCGCGCCGGATGGTGGCAATGGCGGTGGCGCGGCCCTCCGGCGTGAAGGGGTTCCATCCCGCCGCAGCATTAGTGCCGCCGAAGGGAAAGCCACCCATGCCAAGCCGCGTTACGGTCAGGCCGGTGCGTCCAAAAGGAACGGTAGGCAGGGACATGGTTCGTCTCTTCCTCTACTCTAGAGGGTGGGGGTGCCGCAAACCCAGGGTTATTCCGAGGTAGATGGCTGCCGCACCACAAACAACTGCTTACTCCTTCGTGTGAGGGTGCCGGAAACCCATTGTCATTCTGAGGTGGGAGGGGGCCAGGGCGTGTGGCATAAAGTAGTTATCGTGGCCGGGAACGATGATGTCGGCCTCAGAGCGCACGCGATCTATGCTTTTGCCCGCGAGGGTGAAGTCAAAGGAGTTGAAGTAGCCCTCCCCGGCCTCAAAGAAGTCGCGGGTCATGACGGCATCGGAGGCGATCACGACGCGGAAGCCATCCCGGTCGTCAAAGGCCAATCCGGCCAGGCCCGGCGTATGTCCCGGCAGATGCAGCGTCGTCACGCCCGGCGCGATCTGGGCATCCTCGGCGGCAACCGGCAGGATGCGCGTCAGCAGTTCCCACTCGGCGGCGCCCGCCGGCAGGTGCTCGCGCCAGAACTCCACTTCCAGATCCGGCATCTGCCAGGCCGCCTGCGGGAACGCCTCCAATCCGACGCGGTGATCGCCGTGGCAGTGGGTGAGGTAGACGTGAGTCACGTCGGAAACCTTCAGGCCCGCGCGCCGGTCGAGCAGGGCAGGCATCTCCTCTGGCGGCAGCGGCGGGTCCACGACGATAACGGCGTCGCCGGCCCGCACCAGTGTCGCGGTGCAAAGGGGCGCACGGTGCGCTGTACTCTCATCCTCGCCCCAGAAGCGGTTCCGCGAGAGGTTTCCGATGGTCAGCACCGACCAGTGAATTCCCACCTTACGCATACTGCCCTCCTTACACCCATTTACCTGACCACCTCAGAAATGCCTGGCTTACCCGGCAGGCTAAACCCTGCCGCTGTGGGGCCTGCGGCCCGCTGCCCACCTACGTGGGCAGAAAAGAGGCAACGTGCGTGGCCCTGAGCCTTCAGGAGCAGGCTGCTTGCCCACCTGCGTGGGCAGAGATCATGCTGACTGCCAGGGTCGGGCCTGCAATAATTCGGCCCTCCGCCTTGCGACACCGACGCGGGCAGAATACCCGTTGACAACGCCAGGGGCGTCACCATCGTTCTCTAGGGGCAGCCCTGCTGCCTACGCAGGCAGAGAGTTTCGGACATCTATTCCTCCGCCTCCGGGCGCTCTTTACTGCTGCCTACGCAGGCAGAGAGTTTCGCCCACGTAGGTGGGCGACGGGCGCAAAGCGCCCCACAGCGGCAGGGTTTAGCCTGCCGCTTAGAGCCGAGGGTTAGGTTAAAATCGGTTCCGGGCGCAGAGTGGCGCAGACCTCCCGGACAATGCGCGCGTTCTCCGCGATCTGGTTACGGTACTTGGGGAACATGCCAACCACGACGGCATCGGTGGGCTTGATGCGCTCGAAGGTGTACTGGAAGGTGGCGCGCGTCTGCTCCGGCGTTCGACAGTTGCGCCCGGCGCCCAGGATCTTGATGACCAGGCAGGGCTTGGAAACTGACTGGATCACCCGGAACATCTTCTCCCGGTCGGCGTCGTCGAAAATCTCTTCTGTGCGTTTGCCGGAGACGATCTGGCTCTCCCGGTGCTGCCGGCTCAGGTTATAGACGGAGCAGAGGTAGAAGTCTATATCCCAGCCGCGCTCCTCCACGTACTCGATAACCTCCGGGATATGCGAGCCCATTCCCACCGCCAGCCCGCAGTCCCGCATCACCTTAAGAAGCTCCTGGGCCTCGTCAATGCGGCCTGCGTGCCAGAGGTTGTCCGAGCGCGTGCCGTGATGGTAGGCCGCGATAGCGCCCGCCGCCGCGATCTGCCGGATGTTGCTCTTCAGGTCCGAAAGCTCGGAGGCGATCTGGGCGATCCAGTGCAGCTTGCCGCCCTCGTTGCGGTACTCTCGCAACATCCGCATAATGTGGCGGTCGGCGCGCGACTGCATGGCGGTCAGCCCCTGCCGCTCGCACTCGAACAGGGTCGCTTTGATGCGCTCGGTCGTGAAGTAGTCCAGCATATCGTTATCCCACTCCGGCGAACAGTGGGAGTTGCCGCTGAACGGGTTGCCGCCGATAATGAGGCGGGTTATGTCTGCGCCTCCCAGGCGAACCGTAGGCAGTATAGTCATGGCAACCTCCTTTGTCGTAGCCTCGATAACGAGCGCGGCTCAGTACCCGGCCTGCTTGTTCACGACGTTGAGTAGAGGGTAGCCGCTCACGTAACGCCGCACGTTCTCAACGAACACATCCAGAATGCGCGTGCCGCTGTACTGCGATTGCCCGGCGATGTGGGGCGTGATGAGGACGTTGGGCATGTCCCAGAGTTCATGGTTGGGCGGGAGGGGCTCCGGGTCGGTGACATCCAGGCCGGCCCCGGCGATCTGCTGGGCTTTGAGCGCCTTGACGAGCGCGGGCGTCTGGACCAGCTTGCCGCGCGAGACGTTGATGAAGTAGGCGGTCGGCTTCATCAGGCCGAACTCGCGCTCGCCGAACATCCCCTCGCTGCGTCGGGTGTGCGGCGCGGCGCTGACGACCACATCGGCCTGTTGGAGCAGTTCGGGCAGCCCGTCATCCACCAGAGAAATGACGTCGGCAATGGAATAGCGTTCCCGGTACATCGGCTCGGCGTCCACCGCCGCCACGCGCATATCCATCGCCTTCGCCCGCCGGGCTGTCTCCCGCCCGATGCCTCCGAAGCCCACAATGCCCATCGTCATCCCGCGCAGTTCGATGGGCTTGACCTTTTGCTCCCAGCGGCGGTTGCGCATCTGCTGGGCCTGCGCGCCGATGCCCCGTGTCAGCCCGAACAGCAGCCCGAAGACGTGCTCGGCGATCTCCGGGGCATAGCAGCCCTTCGCGTTGGTCAGGGTGATGGGGCTGTTGACCAGTTCCGGAAAGAGAATGTGCTCTACGCCCGCCGCAGACCACTGAATCCAGCGCAATTTGCGCGCCGCGCGCAGGTCTTCCTGGCTAAAGCCGCCAAAAATAACAGCGGCCTCCGGCAACTCTCGCTGCCACTGCGCATCGTCACCGGCGGCCACAAGCTGGATCTGGGGGGAAATGGCGGCGAGGCGCTGCGCATGCTCCGGCGGCAGGCCGCCGCGCGTCAGAATCTTCAGGGGCAGGCGCGGAGGCTCCGGCTCGGCGGCGTGAGCGGCGGGTGCGACGGCCAGCGCTGCCAGCCCCACGCCAGCCGTCGCAACACCCGCGCTGCCCAGAAAATCGCGGCGGGAGATCGTCTTCGCGCTCATGGGGCGCCTCCTTGCTTCTCTCCACTCCGTGGGGTGTCCAAACGGTTGTCGGTGTTTTTGCCGCATGGAGTGGCACACGCGATCCTAACCTATAAGGTGTGAGACACTCTCACTCTAGCGGGAGAGCTCCATTTGAGGATGCTTAGCTGCGTTCATTTATGCAAAGCCGGTCTGCGTCCAAAACTCGTAGTTTACCGAGGTGGAATCTCTACGAAGTTGGGCTGCCGGGTTACTTAGCGTAGCGCGGGCGCGCTCTCCTCGGTCTCCGATGCCGAATAGATTTCATTCATGTCGTGGGCGATGCGGGCAAAGTCGGCGCGCAGCTCCGGTGGGCTGAGCACTTCGGCCATGCTGCCAAAGGAGAGTATCCACCAGGAGATCTCCCGGGTGCTGTTGAGGATGGCAGTACAGATGAGGGTGCCATCCGGCTGTAGCTCCATAGAGGCGAACTGCCGGCCCCGGCTTTCGGCCACGAGTTGGGCGACCTGCGGGGCAAAGCGCACCCGCACCGTGATCTCTTCGTCCGTGCCGCCGAACATCTCCCAAGCGCGTGTAAAATAGGCGTCGGCGGAGAAGTGACGCGGAAAGCGGAAGCGTTCGGGAAGGATCTCGACGTTGCGTATCCGGCTGATCTTGAAGATGCGCACGCTCCCTTGCTCTTCGGAGTTGGCCAGCAGATACCAGCCGTGGCGCATGTAACGCAGGTCATAGGGCGCGACCGTCAGGGAGCGCTCGCTATCGGTATCGGAAGACCAATAGTGAATGCGGACCTTGCGGTTGGTGCGCATAGCCCGCCGGATGCGCTCCATGTTGGGCCGCTGGAGGCTCTCCGAGTTCATGGAGAGCGAACCGACGGTGACGCGATGCCCCAGCGCGCTCCCTGCTTTCGAGGCTTCCGGCAGGAGCGCCGAGGTGATCTTGCCCAGGCCGGAGCGCAGGTCGGTGGCGAAGAAGTTATCCTTGGCCAGGGCCGGATTGGAAGCGGCGGTATAGAGTGCGAGCGCTTCGGAGGGCGTCAGGCTCAGCGGCGGCAGCGTCAGCTCGTTCTCAAAGACGTACCGTCCTTCGCGCCGGCTATAGCGCTTCTTGAGGGTCTGCTTGTTCTCCAGGAAACGCAGGTCACGATAGATTGTCCGCTCGGAGACATGCAGCTCTTCGGCCAGCTTAGCGGGAGTGATGTCCTGGCGAGCGCGCATCCGGTTGACGATATAGTTCAACCGGTCGGCTTTGTTGAGGCGATCTGGGTTTTTGAGGTTCATGGTTTTAGAGGTGTTCATCGGCTTTCGGAAAATCGCACAGGGATTTATGGTATCATTCGCCATAAACTCCCTGTCTCCTTCTTGGCATACCGATAATTTTACAGGTTTTTTGTATTTCGGGGCCAGATTTTTGCATTTGTTGCTTCCATCAGGCGTTTGTCGCAGAAAACTCGCAAATTACCGCTTTTTTGCAAGGATTTTCGTCTCAAAACCGCAAGAGGGCAGGGAATGTCGGGGTGTCAGTTTCGGAGACTTGCGGGCGCGACGCCCGCAGATCGGCCCGTCTGTGGAGACATCCTAATGGAGGAACACCATGGCTCAGGAGAATGAAGCCCAGCAGAACGGCAGCGCGGCGGCTCCGGCAGTCCGCGTGCTGGTCTGTCCCAACGCCTTTAAAGGCAGCCTGACCGCCGCGCAGGCGGCGCGCGCCATCGCGGAGGGCCTGCTGCGCGTCGGGAAGTCGGCAGAACCCGCCTCCGCCCAGGCCGATCCGCGAGATAGATTCATCGGTATAGGGCGTTTTGAGCCGCTCTGCCTGCCGCTGGCCGATGGCGGCGACGGCACGCTGGAAACGCTGGTCGAAGCGACCGGGGGAGCCATCCAGCGCACGAGCGTGCGCGGCCCGCTCGGAGCGCCGGTGGAGGCGGCCTGGGGCAGGCTGGGGGGCGCGCAGGGCGATACGGCGGTGATTGAGATGGCCGAGGCGTCCGGCCTGCGCCTGCTGCGTCCGGAGGACTACGACCCGCTCCATGCCAGCACCTACGGCACAGGAGAGTTGATGCGTGCGGCGTTGGAGGCGGGCTGTCGCACGCTGATCGTGGGCATCGGGGGAAGCGCGACCAACGATGGCGGGGCGGGCATGGCCCAGGCGCTGGGCGCGCGTCTGCTGGACGCAGAGGGCAACGACCTGCCGCCCGGCGGAGCCGCACTACGCCAGTTGGCCCGCATCGATCTGAGCGGCTTCCGGCTGCCGCCCGAGGCGCAGGTTATCGTGGCCTGCGATGTGGATAATCCGCTCGTCGGCCCGGAGGGCGCCTCAGCTATTTACGGCCCGCAGAAGGGGGCGACGCCGGAGATGGTGCAGGAGCTGGATGCAGCCCTGGCCCATTATGCGGAGGTACTGCGCGCCCAGCTCGGCGTGAAGGTCGCCGATATTCCGGGCGCGGGCGCGGCGGGCGGGCTGGGCGCGGGGCTGCTCGCCTTCTGCCAGGCTACGCTGCGGCCCGGCACCGAGATGGTGCTGGACGTGCTACAGTTTGATGCGCGGCTGCGGGAGTGCCGGCTGGCGATCACGGGCGAGGGAAAGCTGGATGCGCAGACGGCGCGCGGCAAGGTGGTCGCGGGGGTGGCGCGGCGTGCCAGGGCGGCGGGGGTGCCTGTGGTGGCGCTGGCCGGATCGGTGGGGGAAGGCGCGGAAGAACGGCTGCGGCAGGAGGGCCTAACCGTGGCGCTGTCTATTGTGGACGGCCCTCTTCCGCTGGAGGAGGCCCTGCAGAGGGCTTATGTGCTGATGGCAGATGCGGCGGAGCGGCTGGCGCGCTTATTGGCTCTGGGCGTGCGATTGGAGCGATAGCTGCTGCGCCGGCTGCGGGAGACGGAATGGCTCGTTGCGTGCTTGTCCGCCGACTTCGCGGCCGCGTTCTTGCCGCCGGTGGGCAGGGGGGTGAAGATGAGAGTCAGGCCCCAACTGCCAACCAGCAGCATGGCGATGGCACGCTGGGCGGCAGCCAGGGTGGCGCGCTTGCCGCGCTCGAACTCGGCGATGACGACCGGGCGGCGCAGCCACAGGCCGGTCGTCGCCGCCAGAAGCAGGATCGTCAGCACGGTAGAGGGGTCGTTGTCATAGAGCCGCAGCGCGATCTGGACGTAGTTGCTGAGGGTACGTTCCGCTGTGGAGAGCTCGGCGCTGCCGACAGCGGCGATATAGCCAATGGCGGCCACAAACAGGCCCAGCGCGGTGCCGCTCAGGCCCAGCAGGGCCAGGCGACCCCAGCGCTTGCGCTCCAGCGTGGCCCAGACGATGACCAGCGGGACCAAAGCGGCAAAGCACGGACGCGCATCATGCGTGACGAGGAGCGAATGAAAAAGGACATAGGCCGACGAGAGTCCCCAGCAGCAGGCCAGGAGCGTCGTCAGAAAGCGCGCAGATGCCGGCGTCCCGTGCGTCGCGAGGTTTTGCGGTGGTGGCATCGGGTCAGCCCTCCTACAATGGTACTGCGTGCAAAACTGCTCTATAAGTTGGGCAGAGAGAAGTACGGCAGTATTGCGGCAAGGCGATATAACTGGAGGCGCGGTGCGCCTCAGGATGAAACCGTTCAGAGCCGCCAGGAGGGCCTGAGGACGGGGGAGCGCACCGGGTCTGCAACCGGACGGCTCCCGACATCAACGAGCGATGCCGGTGGAGACGCTTTCTGCCAAGCCGCCATCGCCCAATAGTATTATCGGCATGAACCGGCGCCAACTGGTGGAAAGAGAAGAGCCGCAGGGAGCAACGTGGCGATGTGTGACGCCTCCAGGCTGACGACGAACCAGCGCATCCAGGCGTAGGCTTCAATCTGGCAGGGAAAGCGGTTGGCGCCTACCAGCCGTTCGCGATGCAATTGGGGGCGCAGAGGGAAAGGAAGAACAGGAGGTTGACCCCTCTGCGCTTTCCGGTTCCTGCGTTGAGGGCGCAAGGCATCGGCGTCCCACCAGGCCGAAAAGCCTCCGAGCCTTATAAGCGCGCGTGCCGTCCGTTACGTCGGGGTTTCGGACGCCTGCAGGGCAGGAAAGCCGTGTTCGTCGGGGAATGCGCCATCGGGGTGCAAGGGAAGCGGCGCGACAAACACAGTTCTGATTATACGCATTTGCAAGCGAAACGTCAAGAGTTTTCGCCGCTCCCTTTCTAAGAATATTGCACAAAAGCGGTGATGAGGAAAGAGGCCGAGGCGTGTCTGGAAAGGCGCGGCCGCTTTCTTGCCTGGGAACCCGCAGAAAATCGCTCCACCGCCTGGAGAAAAATCAGGAACAAAACCGGGTCTACTCTGCGTCCATTCCTTCCAAAATCCTCTTCGACCCGGAGCCTCTCAGCCGTTTCACCGATTCTGAAAAATCGTCCCTGCTGCCGCACGAAGGCGCGCTTGCTTCCGTCGTATTGGCGTGCGTGATGGCGCCCCACAGGGGCATAGGGCTGGCGCCCTATGATGCCAGCCGTGCCGCTGGCACGTCTGGCGCCCCACAGGGGCATAGGGCTGGCAAGCCAAAATTGCGCGCCGAAGCGGTCTTTCCGTCGTCAATAGGATCAGGAGCCTGTTTCCGCTCGATTGCGTGGTTCGTGGTGCGTGATTCGAGCTACGCACTGCGGCATTATCCGACAGGTGCCAGAGCCTAAAAGGCTGTCAAGCAAAATCTTACAGAGAGGAGGAGCGCAGGGAGAAACACAACCGGATAGCCATTCCTCCCCTGGCTTTAGATGGGGGTCTCCTTGCTAGGTTTTTATGAGAACAACGCGGAAGAGTGCGTGCTCTCACCAGAGAAGGAACGGACGCGCCGAGGAACGGACGCGCCTGCTCGGAGGGCTGCTGGCCTGCCTGGCCCTCCTGATAGGAAGACCATGCGCGGCGGGCAGCATCCGCTTTGCGCGCACGACGGCGGCTGGCGTGCCGCTGATGGTGCTGACGGTAGACTTAAACAATCCCAACGTCAAGGTGACGGGCATGGTCGTGCCGCCCTGGCATGCTGAGCCGTTTGAGAGCATGATCCGGCGCGCTCATCCAACCGCCGCCCTGACCGGAACCTACTTCTGCGAGCGCACTCTGGTACCCATCGGCGATATTGTCGTGGATGGGCGCCTGGCGCACCGGGGCGGCATGGGCACCGGCCTGTGCATCACCGACGACAACCAGTGCGAGATTATCAAGACGCCCCGATATCGTCGGGTGGATTGGAGCGCGTTCGATTTCGTCTGTTGCGCCGGGCCGCGCCTGGTCTGCGCGGGCAAAGTGGCGCTCAATCCCTGGGCCGAAGGCTTCCGCGACTCAAGGCTCTATAGCCGCGCCGCACGCCTGGCCGTCGGCGTGACGGAAGGAAATCATCTGATCTTCGCGGCCACGCGCCGCCCAATCACCCTGCGCCGCCTGGCCATGGCGATGCAAGCGCTCGGCTGTATGGATGCTATCAATCTGGATGCCGGCTCCTCGCTCGGCCTCTACTACAACGCCAAAGTTAAGGCCCATCCCCACCGCAAGCTGACTAATCTGATCCTGATCTACGACGACCGGCAGCGCTACGAGCGGTTCAAGCACCGCCTGACGCCCCTGCGCCCACAGACCGCTTCGCGCTGACGCCCTTGCACCATACCCAAGCTCTTCTCCTTTTGACCTAACCCCCCGGCCCCCTTCCCTGCTTCGCCGCGAACGCGGCAGGGAAGGGGGGACCTGGCTTCTGCTCTTCCGGCAGGCTGAACCCTGCCGCTGTGGGGCGCAAACCGCCCGTCACCCGCCTACGTGGGCGAAACTCTCTGCCTGCGCAGGCAGAGGCAACCCTGGCTTCTCTCTTCCCCCTCTCCCGCAGCGTGGGAGAGGGGGACCGGGGGGGTGAGGGCGTCCCTACCCCCTATCCCCTATCCCCTATCCCCTACACCCTATCCCCTACACCCTACACATGGAGCCGGGGTGAGGTCATCTTGCCTGGAACCTTTACGGGGGAGGGGGAGCAGCAAGGGTGGACATAATGCGCGCAAATTGAACTGGAATCTGGTAGAATCTTAGGGTAACGCGCAATTCTGAGAGCGTTTGCGCTGTCATTTATGGTTGCCTGGAGCCGGGCCTGTTCGGCCCGATACGATTGTGGATACGACTGGAGGATGCAGGTTTTGAATCACTGGAAACGTACCGTCAACTGTGGCATGCTGACCGTGGCCGACGAGGGCAAAGAAGTCGTGCTCAACGGATGGGTTAACCGCCAGCGCGACTTCGGCGACCTGGTGTTTCTGGACCTGCGCGACCGTACCGGCATGGTGCAGGTGGTGGTGGATGCCTCCATCGTTCCCGACCTGATCCCGCTGGCGCACAACCTCCGCAGCGAGTTTGTGCTGGCGGTGCGCGGGGTGGTGCGTCCTCGCCGTCCGGGCACCGAGAACCCGGCGCTGGCCACCGGCGAGATCGAAGTCGTGGCGCAGGAGATTGAAGTGCTCAACCCCTCTCGGCCTCTGCCGTTCCCGATCTCCGAAGAGGACAAGATGCCGCTGGTGGACGAGCTGCTGCGCCTGAAGTACCGCTATCTCGACCTGCGCCGCCCGCGCATGTACCGGATGCTGGAGCTGCGCCATCGCGCCGTGCAGCTGATCCGGGACTATTTCAACCGCAACGGCTTCCTGGAGATCGAGACGCCCATCATCACCAAAAGCACGCCGGAAGGGGCGCGCGACTACCTGGTGCCCTACCGCCTGGAGCCGGGCCTGTTCTATGCGCTGCCGCAGTCGCCTCAGCAATACAAGCAGTTGCTGATGGTGGCGGGCGCGGAGCGCTACTACCAGATCGCCCGCTGCTTCCGCGACGAGGCCCAGCGGGCCGACCGGCAGCCGGAGTTTACCCAGCTGGACGTGGAGATGTCCTTCGTAGATCAGGAGGACGTGCTGGCCGTGCTGGAAGGGTACACGACCTACGTGGTGGAGCAGTTAAGCAACAAGGAGATGATCAAGCCCTTCCCGCGCTTCACCTACGACGAGGCCATGCGCCGCTACGGCACGGACAAGCCCGACATCCGTTTCGGGCTGGAACTGGCGGACCTGGGGCCGGCCCTGCGCCACACGCAGTTCAGCATCTTCCAGAGCGCGCTGGACGCGGGCGGGCAGGTCAAGGCCGTGCGCTATCCGGGCGGGGCGTCGCTGTCGCGCCGGGAGGTGGACGAGCTGGGCGCGTTCTGCAAGCAGTTTGGCGCAAAGGGGCTGGCAACCATCGCCGTCACCGAGCTCAGCCCGACGGGCGTCAAGTCGGCCATCGCCAAGTATCTCTCCGAGGAGGAGATGCAGGCTATCCTGGAGGTGGCGGAGGCCCGTGCGGACGATCTGATCTGCATCATTGCCGATCCGAAGCCGGAGGTCGTCGCCAATGTGCTCTCGCGCCTGCGTCTGGAGATCGGGCAGCGCTGCGGCCTGCGCGACCCGGACAAGCTCTACTTCTGCCTGATCACGGACTTTCCGCTGGTGCAGTGGAGCGAGGAAGAGAATCGCTGGGACGCCGAGCACCATCCGTTCACCATGCCCTACCCGGAGCACCTGACCTACTTCGACACCGACCCCAGCAAAATCCGGGCGCAGTGCTACGACCTGGTCTGCAACGGGCAGGAGTCGGGCTCCGGCAGCATCCGAATCCACCAGGCCGATATTCAGGCGAAGGTCTTTGATCTGTTGGGCATCTCGCGGGAGATGCAGCAGGCGCGGTTCGGGCATATCCTGGAAGCCTTCTCCTACGGTGCGCCGCCGCACGGCGGGTTCGCGACGGGCATTGACCGTCTGGTGATGAACCTGATGGACGAGCCCAACATTCGCGAAGTCATCGCCTTCCCGAAACTGGGCATGGGCTACGACCCGCTGATGGAAGCACCCTCGCCCGTGGACCAGGCCCAATTGAACGAGCTGGGCCTGCGCGTCGTGCCGCATAAGAACAAGAAATAGACCTCACCCCGGCTCCATGTGTAGGGTGTAGGGTGTAGGGGATAGGGGGTAGGGGATAGGGGGTAGGGACGCCCTCACCCCCCCGGCCCCCCTCTCCCACGCTGCGGGAGAGGGGGAAGAGAGAAGCCAGGGTTGCCTCTGCCTGCGCAGGCAGAGAGTTTCGCCCACAGGGGTGTCGCCAGGTGTCGCTAGGCGGAGGGCTGTGGCAAGGCGGAGGCAGGGGCCGTAACCCTGCCGACCCTGGCAGTCGGCGGGCGCTTTGCGCCCCACAGCGGCAGGGTTTAGCCTGCTGGAATGGGGATTAGGTAACACAGGAGGGCTGTATGCGCGATTGGCCGGTTCTTTCCCGTTACGACGCGGCGCACCTGCGCGAGATCGCCCTGCCCCTCGGCGGCATCGGCACCGGGTTCTTCGCGCTGGGCGGACGCGGGCAACTGACTGACTGGCAACTGATGAGCCGTCCGCACCGGGGATGGCGCCCGCTGTACTCGCATCTGCTGGTGCGTACCCGGCAGACTTCCGGGCGCAAGGAGGAGGTCAAGCTGCGCGTCCTGGAGGGCGATCTGAAGGAGGGACTGGCCGCCGACTCCGGCGCTCCCTTCGTGCTGGCCGGCTTTCCCCGCTTCAAAGACGCGGCTTTTGAGGCGGCGTACCCCTTTGGCCGTGTGCGGCTCTCCGACCGGAACACACCGGTCTCCATCGCCATCGAAGCCTTCAACCCGCTTATTCCCCGCGATACTGACGCCTCCAGCCTGCCGATGGCGCTGCTGACCGTCACGCTCGCCAACCGAACCGCCGCGCCCCTGGAAGCCTCACTCACGCTGCTGCTGACCAACTTCATCGGCACGGACGGCCTCGCCCGCGACCTCAAGGACAACATCACCGAGCGCGCGGAGATAGAGGGCTGGAAAGGGATGCGCTTCGCCAAGACCCGCGAGGCCCGCACCGCGCAGAACGGCACGATGGCGATCCTGTGCGATGCCGCCGACATACGCGTGGCGCGGCGCTGGCGGTTCCGCGACCGCCCCTGGAGCGGCGAGGCGCTGGGCATTATGGACGAACTGCTCGGCGCCGGCTATATTCAGGACGACGCGCCGGAGGCGCCCTGCCCACCCAGCCCGGACGATACCTGGGATAGTTCCCTCTCCGCCATGCTCACCCTTCCGCCGCGCGAGGCGCAGTCCGTGCGGCTGCTCCTGACCTGGCACTTCCCTTACCGGAACATGGCCGAGGATGGCTGGTGGTCGGGCGGGCCGGAAACCGATCCGCTCCTGGGCAACTACTACGCCACCAAGTTCACCGATGCCCTGGACGTGGCTCGGCAGGTGATTCCGCGCCTGCCGGAACTGCGCGAGCGCACGATGGATTTTGTTCAGAGCGTGGCGGATCGGGACGCGCCACACGCCTTAAAAGAGGCTGCGCTGTTCAACCTGGCCTCCCTGCGCAGCCATACCTGTTTCCGCCTGGCCGACGGCACGTTTGCCGCCTTCGAGGGCTGCAACGCCACGACCGGCTGTTGCATTGGGTCATGCACTCATGTGTGGAACTACGAAGAGGCGACGCGAAACCTGTTCCCCGACCTGCACCGGAGCATGCTGGAAAGCCACCTGCGGTATGCGTTGGCGCCGAGCGGGGCCGAGCGCTTCCGCCTCTCCCTGCCGGTGATCAATCAAACCTGGGGCGCCGCGGCGGCGGATGGGCAGATGGGCCTGATCGTCCGCTGCTACGCGCAATACCTTGCCGATAAGGACAAAGACGGCCTGGAATGGCTGCAAAAGTGGTACCCGGCCATCCGGCGCATGGTAGAGTTTGCCTGGCTTCCGGGCGGCTGGGATGCGGACAAGGACGGCGTGATGGAGGGCGCGCAGCACAACACCTACGATGTCGAGTTCTTCGGCCCCAATCCGCTGTGTACGGTTTGGTACCTGGCGGCGTTGGCAGCCGTCGCAAAAATGGCCCGCCTGGTCGGGGACGAGGTGTTTGCCCGTACCTGCGACGACCTGCGCGCCAGAGGCCGCGAGTGGGTAGACCGCAACCTATACAACGGGCGCTACTACTTCCAGCAGGAGATGCCGCCCCCGGCCCAGCCCGCCCCCATGACCGCCCTGACCGGCGAAGCCGCCAACCCGCGCCCGCGCTTCCAGGTCGGCAAAGGCTGCCTGATTGATCAACTCTGCGGGCAGTACAAGGCCAACCGCGTTGGGCTGGGCGACCTGCTGGATCGCTTCCATATCCAGACGGCCCTGGCCTCTATCTTCCAGTATAACTATCGCGCCAACTTCCGAGACCATTACAACAACATGCGCACCTTCGCTACGGCGGATGAGAGCGGAACCCTGATCTGCGCCTACCCGGAGGGGGAGCGCCCGGAGGAGCCGTTCCCCTATTGGGCCGAGTGCATGACCGGCTTTGAGTACCAGTTAGCCGTGCTGCTGCTGGACTATGGGCTAAAGAAGGAAGCCGTGCAGGTGGTGGAGGCCGTGCGAGGCCGCCACAACGGCGCGAACCGCAACCCGTTCAACGAGCCGGAGTGCGGCAGCTACTATGCGCGAGCGATGGCTTCCTGGGCGCTGCTGGATGCCTGGCGAAGCTGAGCTACGTCCCTGCTTCCCTGCTTCAAGAAGGCGTCCCAAAGGAACTTTTCTCTCGGTCTGCCTATCCCTTCGCCCCGCTGCAGATCGCTTGTGATGTATGCTGCCTGGCTGAAACCTTGACGCAGGACTCTTTTTCCGCTACAATCCGCACAAAGGAGGACTGCGATGTCAAACAGACAAATAACGGGCTCCATCGCGTTCGCTGGTCTTGTCCTGCTGCTTGGGTGTGGCGGGAGCGGAGGGCAGGCGCGCGCCCAGACGCCGCCCAAAGCCGACTCTGGCGTGTTCCTACTCAACATTCGAGGCCAGATTACGGGCACGGATACGTTTACCATCACGGCGGACGGCGGATCACGGGCAACGCTCGTGCTCTCCATCAACGGGCGGAAAGTCTCGGCGACCAACACCATCAAGGCCGTTCGCGGCCGTATGACTGAGGTGGTGACGGAGGCGCAGCCGGGCGGGAAGTTCACGCTGACGTTGCAGGGCGGCAAGGGGAAATTTCAGGTGGCAGGCAATCCCGCGCTCAATCGAGAAATATCGGTTCCTCTGCGCCTGTTCCCGACCGGCAACTTTATGCCGCATCTGCTGGCCTATGCGCTCGCCAACTACGATGCCCGCAAAGGCGGCGCGCAGACGTTCGATTTCTTGCTGGTAGACAATGGTGGGCAGACGCACGGCGCGCTGACGCGAGGCCGCTCACAGCCGCTGACCATCAAGGGCAAACCGGTCACCATCACTCACTACGCCCTGAATATCCAGGGCTCGCAGGGCCCTGTGTCAGCAGACTTGATTACCGACAGCCAGCGCCGCCTGCTCTACTTCCATGTGCCGAGCCAGGACTATAGATCGGCGCGTGACGGCTACCAGGAACTCGCGGCAGCGTCGAAATAGCTCGGTGCGGCGATCCGCGAAATCTCACGCGGCCCGCGCACCTCTCCGCTAAATCGTGCCTCCTGCAAGTTCCCTGCCCTTTCATGGCGGCACCTATTCCCGCCCACGTAGGTGGGCGGCTGGCTGTAAGCCCCCCAGCAGCAGGGTTTAGCCTGCCGCCAAAAGCACGCAGACTTACCGGAGACACCATTAAACATAGGTAGACACTCCCAGCCGTGTGGATCAATCTCACGCAGCCTGCTGCTGAGGAGATACGTCCACACCGTTGGGAGCGATTACCTAAACATAGCTGCGAGGTTGAAATGAGGAATACATCGGCTCTATGGTGAATATGAAGGCAGCCTGAATGGAGAGATAATGAGGAGAGAGGAAAATGCTCACTGACGCGCAGATAGCAGAATTCAAAGAGCGTGGATTCTTAGTGGCGGGCCGGGCGATGTCCGATGAACAGGCCGATGCCATGCGCTCGCGGTTGATGGAGGTAATGGAAGGCCACGGGAAGGCCGAGCCGGAACGGATCAGCAGTTGGGGCGGCGAGCGCAAGGTCATTCAGATCGTCAACATCTGGGAGGCCGATGACCTGTTCTATGAGCACCTGTTCAATCCGACGATTCTAGAGATGGTCGCACAGATTATCGGCACGGATACCCTGCGGGTCTGGCACGACCAGGTGCAGTACAAGCCGCCCCGAACCGGCGGGGCAACCGACTGGCATCAAGACCATCCTTACTGGCCCATCATCCAGCCAGCGGACCTCGTGAGCGCATGGGTCGCGCTCGATGACGCCGATGTGGAGAACGGCTGCATGTGGATGGTTCCCGGCAGCCACAAGTGGGGGCCGCACAAGGGCGGCACCATCGGAACGAACCCGGACGGTTTCTCGCCCATGCCCGACCTGAGCCAGCTGCCGGAAGGGATTGACATTACCCCGGTGCCCATGCCGGTGAAGAAGGGCCATGTCGCAATCCACCACTGCTTGACCTGGCACGGTTCCCCCCCAAATAACAGTGATCGTGGCCGGCCCGCTATCGCCGTACACTATATGCCCGGTTACACGCGCTACGAGAAAGACCCTGGCAAGACCCATTTAGTCGAACACAACGTCGAAGTGAAGCCGGGGGAGATTCTCAAGGGCAAACATTTCCCCACCGTCTGGGAGAACGGGCGCGTCGCTGACCACCCGCCGTTCTCAGAAAGATAAGACGGTTCTTCATTGCTCACTTCGACCGCGCTTGAGCCGGGTACGTTCTGTGCCCGGCTCAATGACTTTCGACTGTCTCGGATAGGGCCTGCGATGACACCAGTAGCAAAACGATATGCAAATATTCGATAAGATAATTGGAAAACAAGGACACAGCTATTGACAAAGATTAAAGGCTCCCTTATAATAGTTGCGTTTCCTTCTTATCGTCCTCTATTGCGAAAATGCGTAACGTGCGCCTGAGGTTGACACACGAATGGATGGTAGCTCCCGAAGGGCGCACGCACTGGTTTTCTATCGCCATCATCGCCAGACAGGAGGTGAGTTCCGCGCTTTTCATAGGTTTTCATTGCGGCCGTTGTGGTTGGTATGCCCCAGAGGCATAGAGGAGATCCGAGATCATGAGACGAAACGCATTCACCTTAATCGAATTGCTCGTCGTCATCGCTATCATCGCCATCCTTGCAGCGATTTTGTTCCCCGTATTTGCACTTTAGTTTCCGGTAAAAAGTGGTAGACGCCCGTCTGATTAGGACATCGGGCGTGTTCTCAGGTAGAGTGAAGTTTCCACACCAAACTCTCTTGAGGACGCACCCGATGTCAGAAATAGTCTACCG
>Ga0209810_1001018_pt1 | contig 48065 bp, 43 predicted proteins | sample Coa_R1_7_FD_187159 | JGI IMG/M metagenome (GOLD analysis project Ga0209810, IMG submission 187159) | Surface soil microbial communities from Centralia Pennsylvania, which are recovering from an underground coalmine fire - Coalmine... | ecosystem: Environmental > Terrestrial > Soil > Unclassified... | reverse complement strand
CCAGGCGGCCCTAGGGATCATCCTGGCGGAGTATTGCGCGGAGATGGTGTGGGCCTTCTATGCTATGGTCACCCGTCAGGCCACCTACAGCGTTTCCTTCAACGGCAGACTCGGATGGAACCAGTGAAGCGCAAGCGGAGTAACTAACTCAAGTTGCTACCTTGCCTCTTCGAGAAGGCAAACGGTGATGCAAAAGCCGGTTTCCAGAGCGATTCTCTCAAACGTGTTCCTAGGTAGCAACTTGGGTTAACTAAACGCTGCGCACTCTCGTCTAATCGGGCAGAAAATATCAGATGCAGCCGGAGGAGAGGAGAAAATCAGGAATGGAAAGGCAGATACGCAGACAGTCCTGGATGTGGGGCGGCATGGCGGCTCTCTCGTGCGCGTCCCTGCTGGCGGGTCCGCTCGCGGCACGGGCGCAACAGCCTGCCGCATCGCAGGCTCAGTCCGCAGACGAGGTCCGGCTGGAAAACAAGAAGGTCTCGCTGCAAATCGAGGACGGACGGTTGACCCAGGCGATCAAGCTGCTGATGGAGAGCGTTGGCGCGAACTACACCCTGGATGCCAGGCTGCAAGGAGCGGTCGTGACGGCCAGCCTGACCCATGTGCCCCTGCGGACGGCCCTGGAGACGCTGTTGAAGGCAAGCAGCATCCCCGCCACGTACCGCATGGAAGACAACATCTACAGCTTTGAGCTACAACAGCAGACGCCGGACGTCCAGGCAGGCTTGCCCCAGACCGGCCCGGCCAAAACCGAAGAGGGGAAAGAGAAGCAGATCACGAAGATCTCGCTGCTGCATATTGACCCGGCGGACATTGTTCCCGCCCTGGGCGGGCAGGTCTTTCAGGTCAACTACCAGAACTACGGCATCCTCGGCGGCAATAACGGAACCGGGCGCCAGGGCAGCGGCCTGCTGGGAGACTTCAACGGCATCGGCCTGCTGGGCAGCTTCGGAAACCCCGGCTCCTTCGGCGGCTTCGGCAACACCTTCGGGCCGTGGAATGGCGGTGGGAATACTGCCGGGCCCGGCATCGGCGGAGGCGCTGCGGGCACGGGCAGCGGGTCTGGCAGGTAGCCCGGCTCAGGCGCGACGTCAAAGGAGGCTTGCCCGACATATGAAGATCACGAAGCTGGAAACGTTCCTCGTTAAGCCGCGCTCGCTGTTCCTCAAAATCCACACGGACGAGGGCCTGGTCGGCCTGGGAGAGCCGATCCTGGAAGGTCGGGCGCGTACCTGCGCGCAGGCGGTGGCCGAGCTCGAACCCTATCTTATCGGCAAGGACCCGACCCGGGTTGTCCACCACTGGCAGGCGATGTACCGGCACGCCTTCTATCGCGGCGGCCCTATCCTGACGAGCGCGCTTTCCGGCGTGGAGCAGGCGCTCTGGGATCTGACCGGGAAGGCGGCGGGAATGCCCGTCTACCGACTGCTGGGCGGACCGCTGCGCGAGCGGATTCGGATGTATTGCAGCGTCGGGGGCGGCACGCCGGAGGAGGCGGCCCGCAATGCGAAGGCGCGGGCTCAGGAGGGCTACACGGCCCTGAAGACGGGCGGGGCCGGGGGACGCGCGGCGCGGCTCATCGAAAATCCGGCCTTCGTGGAGCGGGCTGTGGCGGCGTTTGCGGCGATGCGCGAAGCGGTCGGCAAGGAAATAGACCTTGCCATTGATTTTCATGGGGCCATTAGCCCGCAGACCGCCGGCCTGCTCATCAAGGGATTGGAGCCTTACCAGCCGCTCTTTATCGAAGAGCCGGTGCAGTGCCAGAACGTGGAGGTGCTGGCGGACCTGGCCCGTAAGACGCATGTCCCGATTGCTACAGGCGAGCGCCTGTTTACCAAGTGGGCCTTCCGGGAAGTGCTGGAGCAGCGCGCCGCCTCCATCCTCCAGCCCGATCTTTCGCACGCGGGCGGCATCTTCGAGTGCCGGCTGATCGCGGGCATGGCCGAGAGCTACTATGCAGGCATTGCCCCGCACTGCCCCCTGGGGCCGATAGCGCTGGCGGCCTGCCTCCAGCTTGACGCCGCCATTCCCAACTTCCTCATTCAGGAGCAGGGCTCGCTGGGCGTTGGATACCTGAAACAGCCTTTTGCCGTCCAGGACGGCTACATCGCGCTGCCGCAGGGACCGGGCCTGGGCATCGAGCTGGACGAGGAGGCGCTGGCAGATAAGATCACGGAGGAGGACTGGAAGAATCCGCAGACCTATGCCCCGGAGGATGGCGCGGTCGTGGATTGGTAACTTATCCCCAGGCCTTCCTGTTAAGCCGACGGGCCTACTTTGCCCACTAACAACCGCCCACACGGCAGAAAGCCCGCCTTCTGCAAGGTGCGTCGCGAAGCCACATTGGTCGGATTGCACCGCGCCGCAGGCTTCTTGCCGGCTTCGTAGCAGACCCGTTTGACCTCCTGTACCAGATAGCTGCCAAAGCCCTGTCGTCTGGCCGGTTCCCAAACTTCCATAAAGACATCCCCGTAGGGCGGATTGTAGTGGCAGAGGAAGCCTCCCGTCGCCACGGCAGCGCCCTTCGCCTCTATGATCCACTCGCCGACCGGCTCATGGTGATGGGGAAAAATCGCCCCGGCATCTTCTGGTGTGGCTCGTCGGAACACACCGTCAGGACAGGCAAGCTGAGTGACGAACGCATCCTGGAACAGGATACTTTCCTGGGCTATATCGGTGGCACAGTCGTAGAGCATGGTGAGCATCCAGGGAATATTGGTCTGGGCTTCGATCTCTGTGGCCTGACTGACGGCCAGGAGTTCGCGGAACAGAGGCAGCGCGCTGCTGCGCACATGCGGCAGCGTGTAGAACTCCGTGAGTCGGCCCACGTCGTATCTGTTCAAGACGGCCCCGTAGCCTGCCCTCCGGCCCTCCACGACAATCATGTAGGGATCGGCCAGACCGCGTGACAGAGCCGAGTCACGCCTGATCTGGCAGTTGGCTTCCTGGCGGTAGAGCTCCCGCATAGCCTCGACCTCTTTGTATTCCACTCGATGCACCTGGATATTCATCATCACCCCACGTTCCGGCAGACATCCCGTCGTGTGGCTCCTTCTCAAACGGAGTATCTCCGAGGAGCAGCATCCACATTGTTCAGTCGCGCAGTTCAGCCCAGAAATCGTTGCGAAGAAGCTGGAGGCTTCCCGATTTATGGGTACGGAACAGCACGGGTCTGATCGCCTCCATATTCCCTGACTGATTGTTCGTCGTCGTTATGAAGATGGAGCGCGCATACATTTCCTCGATAACGTCGAAGTCAAAATGCCCGAATCCCTTAGCCAAATCCAGGGTAAGCATGAAGTTTTTCACGGAGTCCGGACGGCTAATGAGGGTGACATCGCCAAGCGGTATGGGTTTGCCTGCCACGGTAGCGAATGGACGATTGCTGCGCCCCCGGACGAAGTATTGGAAATCGCCGCTCGTAGTGGTAAGAATGGAACCTTCTTGCTCGCCAATGAAGCGGATTGCGCCAGAGGTAATGGCCCCATCAATCCGGAAGGCAAGGGTATGCACGCCGTTGTCAATGCCGTCTATGCCATCAAAGGCAAAACTGTAGCTATCCACGCTTCTCTCAGGCGCGATGGTGCCCCTGAATCGGTAGCCGGATACATTGGCAACCTCCTGCCTGGCCGAGGCAGAGCGCGCTTGCGATGCCACTCCAGACGCCGCAAGGAGACCTGTGAGTTCGATTTGACCGCTCTTGTTGCGTATGTTGTGGTACGTCATGTGTGTTGTAGAGGTGGTTTCATCGGTCAGCGTCACCTCATAGGTTCTTCCATCGGGGCCCTTGATCACCAGCTTTCGCGTGTGGGTGTTGGTTGTAACTTGGTCCCACTCTACCGTACATGTGTCGGAAGACGTCCAGTTGAACTTCGCTCCTACAGGAATCGCCGGAACGGACATGGAAGCTTTCTCCTTTCCCGGTTCTTCGAGCCGGTTGGGATAGGACGAACCTGCGAATAGTGCGGTATGAATCGTCCATATCGCAATTCCATGCAGACAGGCAGAATCCTGCCGGAGATAAATTTATTTTACGAGTCCAGGCGAAGCCGCTCCTCTCCTTGCTAGGGACTCATGCGCGGCATTGAGATCAGGAAAAGAGTTCGGCGAGGCTAGCGTTGATCTGATCCAGCAGGAAATGGAACTGGCGGGCGCGGCATATCCATTCTTCCTCTATCTCGGCATCCAGCGAAAGCCCGAAGGGAATCCCTGGGCCGGGCCTGGGAATCGTGCGTAGCGCACGGATCAGGGAAAGCGTGGTGGCGTCGCCGTCCTCGACCGAGGAGGTATCCAGTTGCCTGGAAGGGTATTTCTTGCACATGGGTCTTTCTGGCTCCACGAAAACGGCGGATCGGGGGGCAATCGTGCCGGGGAAATGGAGAGGAAAGGCAGGCTACCTGCGCAAACAGGCAGCCTGCCGCTTAGATGGGAATTGTCAGCGCGGCGGTGAGGCGCGTCTGGGGCGGCGTCGGCTGCGGAGCGCCATGCGTCTCCGTACCGTCCGAGACCAGGATCGGCGCCAGGAACGCCGCGAGGCATAGCACCTGCCACGCATAGAGCGGCCTCGCAGCGCAGCGGGTTTTCCGCCCCGGCGGGCGCGCGTTCTTATTGGTTTCATTTGTCATAGGCTGAGACCGTCTTTGTGCCCTCCGACTGCGGGCGCTGCGCGCATCGGAGCGGGCCTTGATAGACGGTCTCTAATTACGCCGCGGAGGGCGTCCCGTGACAGTTTAGGGCCGAAATCTAGCGGACGCGCTCCGGTTTTGGTAGCGGGCGAATCAATTCGCGGCAACCAAGGCACAAAGTCGCTCTACGGCGACTAAAGACCTCATCCCCGACCCTTCTCCTTCACAAGGAGAAGGGAGAGACCTCACCCCCGACCCCTCTCCCACGCTGCGGGAGAGGGGAGAGACCGCACCCCGGCCTGCGGCCCCCCCTCTCCTTCTCAAGGAGAGGGGAGAGCAGAAGTCGGGTCACTCCCTTCCCTCGTAGGGTCGCTAGGCGGAGGCAAGGGCCGTAACTCCGGCGACCCTAGCAGTGGCCGAACCGTTGCAGGCGCGACCCTTGCAGTCCATTGTAGGGCCGACCCTAGCAGTGGGGGCTGGGGGGGGTTAGGTACCCTGGTTGCTGCGGCTTGAGCCGCCCGATAAGGAAAATGGAATGATCCTGGCGTAGGGTGTAGAGAGTGCCGAATCTATTGCAGATCATCTGGCCGTTGCGGAAAACCGGGAACGCGCGGTCACTGAGGTCGGGCGAAGGTCGGCAGGTCGGAGGTACGCCCCTGCGTGAGGCTGACGTTGATCAGCTTCAGGTCTGCAATAGGCATCTGGCGCGTGTCGTCCAGGCGGACCGTGCCGCGCGCCACCCCACCCACCGGCGTCAGGTCCAGCTCCAGCAGGCGGGCCGCGTAGCGGTTCTCTCCGCCGGTGCGCAGCAGGGCCGCGCGCACTCGATTGCCGAGCAGCGCATACGAGCCGGCAAACCGCGCCGACATCTCGGTTCCGTTGGGCGTGAAGGTCTTCCACACGGCCTCGGCGTCCCCCTTGTTGCGCAGCCAGAGGAAAAAGGTGTTCTCCTGGCCGACCAGGCGGCCTGAAAATTGCTGTGTCGTATCCGGCCTGGCCTCCGAGGGAAGGAAACGCGCCGCGCGCAGCATGGCTCCCAGATCTGCCTCCAGATCGGGCGGCAGGGGAGCCGGCTCAAGCGGTGCCAGCAGCGCCGTGCGCTTTCCGCCCTCGCCGATCAACACGGTCACGGGCACATCCGTCACGGCGCGCCCGTCAGAGCGGCGCTCCCCCTGGAAATGGTAGGTGATCCCGGCGGCGCTCGGCGTGGTAAAGACCTGCCGTGCCTCTATCCGCTCGCGCGCGTTGCGTAGCGAAGCTCCCAGCCGCTCCCGGATCTGGCCTAGCAACTCCGTATGCGGCAGCGGCCCGCCCGCCGTGATCGGCGCTGTCAACGCGTCCAGCTCCAGGCGAAAGGCAGCGCCGCCGTCCGGGCGATCCGCCGCAGCGATTAGACGCAGCGCGCCGCCCTCCGGCTGCACCCGCCAGCCCGGCAGCAGGCGCAGGCAAAAATCACCCGGGACGCGCCGTCTCAACGTTAGAACGGAGGCTGCCTTCTCCGATCCTGACGCCTCTGCCGAAGCCGTCGATGCCGGAGGGGCCGCATCCTGCCGATCCGGGGGCGTTGCCTCAGGGAGCGGAGTGGCGCCTGGCGCACCCGCCAGCAGCGCCAGGCCAGGGATCGCCAGCGCTGCAAACCATCGCTTTCTGCCTTTGAGAAATGAGACCATATTCATGACTCACGCACAGAGGTTGCGGTTGTGACCGCAACCTCGCGCCCATCCTCCAGTTGCAGCCGCAGCGCGCCCACAGCATTAACGCCCAGCGCGATGCCTTGCAGGGTGACGCCATCTATCTGTGTTTCGTAACGACGCCCAGGGGTCTGATCGTAGGCACGCCACCGCTGTAGGAGGGCCGGGAAGCCCCGGCTGCAGAGCCGATCCGCCTCCGCGTGCAGCGCCTCGGCAATGCGTAGGCCGAGCGTTTGCCAGTCGCAGGCGAGCGCGCCCTCCAGGGCCAGCGAGGTCGCGCTGGCGGCGAACTCCGGCGGAAACGCACGCTGCCCAAGGTTGATTCCAATGCCAATCAAGGCCGTCCACTTTCCATCGGGGGCCTTGACCATCTCAATCAGAATGCCGGCCAGCTTTTTGCCGTTCAAGGTTACATCGTTGGGCCATTTCAGCCCCAGGCAGAGGGCAGGCGGCACCTGCCGGATTTCGGGAGCGCCCGCCATCGTATTCGGTGCTAGAGGGCAGAGCAGGGAGCGCAGCGCCTCGACGACGGCCACGCCGGCCAGCAGGGCGATCTCGCCGACGTGCTGCGGATCGGTTCGGTCGCGGCGGAAGTAGTAGGTGGCGCAGAAGGCTTCGCCGGGAGGCGCATACCAGACGCGCCCGCGCTGCCCGCGTCCCGCTGTCTGTTCGCGCGCCAGGACCGCTTCGTAATTAGGGCGGCCCCGTACATCAAACACGACACGTCCCAATAGGACGTTCTCCCGTGCCACATCCATCGTCGAAGGCACGCTTTCCAGGATTTCCAGGACCATCTGCGCACACTCCGTTGCCAACCCTCACCCTAGAAGACCTCACCCCCGGCCCTCTCTTTGAGAAGGAGAGGGGAGACTCTCTTCCTTCCAGGTTCTTCCGTTCTGGCTTATCTCCCCTCATCCCCGGCCCTTCTCCCTTGCAGGGAGAAGGGGGAAGTAAAGCCGGGTCCCCCCTTTCCCTGTGAGCGAAGCGAACGCATCAGGGAAGGGGGCCGGGGGGTTAGGTAAAGCACGAGGGAGAGCAGAAGCTGGCCCCTCTTCTTCTCAAGGAGTGGGACGAGAAGTCAGGGTTTCCAGGTCCAGGCTGATGTCGAGGGCAACGGCAGAATGCGTGAGCGCGCCGACCGAAATAATATCCACTCCCGCCTGCGCGATGGCGGCGACAGTCTCCTCTGTCACGCCGCCGCTGGCCTCGATGGTGACCTGTCCGCCCACCTGGGCCACCGCTTCGGCCAACTGCTCCGGCGACATATTATCCAGCAGGAGAATATCCGCGCCCGCTGCCAGCGCCTCCTGGGCCTGCTCCAGCGTCTCGCATTCGACCGTTACGGTCATGGTATGCGGGGCCTGCGCCAGCGCGCGCTGCACCGCCGCCGTGATGCCGCCGCTCGCCTGGATGTGGTTGTCCTTGATCAGTATGGCGTCGTAGAGACCGAAGCGATGATTGTGGCCACCGCCAACGCGCACGGCATATTTTTCCAGGGAGCGCAGGCCCGGCGTCGTCTTGCGCGTGTCCACGATGCGCGCCCGCATCCCGGCGACCAGATCCACGAACCGCGCCGTCTTAGTCGCGATCCCCGATAGCCGCTGCACGAAGTTGAGCGCCACACGCTCCCCCGTGAGGATACTCTGCGCCGACCCGGCGATCACGCAGATCGCATCACCCGAAAGAACGCGGCTGCCGTCTGCGACCGCGAATTCGACCGTCAGCGTCGGGTCCACCTGCCGGTAGACCTCGGCCACGACCGGCAGGCCCGCCACGATCCCTTCCGCCTTCGCCCACATCACGGCGCGCGCCTGCGCCTCCTCGGGAACGGTCAGCAGCGTCGTCACGTCGCCCGTCCCGATGTCCTCGGCCAGCGCCCGCCGAACGATCTCTTCAACATCCAACGCAATAAAGGGCATCGCTCGTTCGTTCCTTGATTGATTCTATTAGGGAAGGGAGTTTATTCACGAGGCCGCATTCGCCCGACGATCACCTCGCATGGAGCGCGATGCAGCAGGCTATCTACCAGGCGGTGGAATACCTCGTGCCCTTCCTCCCCGATAGGCTCGCTCGTCGCACCCAGGACGACCATATCCGCCGCGTTGGACCGGATAGCCGTTAGAATTCCATCTTCCACTCCGCGCACGCGCTCTACGTGCTCCTGCACCGGCACACTGTACTGTCTGGCATGTCGTATCGCCTGCGAGAGCGCTTCCTGTGCGGCCTGTTCCTTATCCAGCAGGGGCGCGTTCAGGGGCAGCGTGCGCTCCACTTCCAGCAGATAGACCAGATGCACCTCCGCCCGTGTGCCCTGCGCTAACCGTCCTGCCAGATGGGCGCCGTAAGTGAGATCCAGTTCCGCCAGCAGCGGCACCAGGAGCACATTGCCGCGTCGGGCTCCGTTCACCGCCGGCGGCGCCGCCGGGTGCCGGTGGGTCAGCCGCAGGGAGGCGCGCGCCTCCTCGACCGAGTCGGCGATGGGCAGTTGAGAGCGCACGCCCGGCACCGTCCGCAGGACGGCCAGCACCTTCTCCGGCAGGTTGGCGACAATAATGCGGCTTTTGGCGGCCTCGATGTCGCGCATGGCCTCCAGAAAGGTGCGCGCGCCGTCCTCGGAGATCTCTTCCAGACCGCCGCAGTCAATGATGATGCCTTCCGGGTGCTCCTGTAGCAGCAGATTAGCCGCCGCCCGGATGGTCAGCCACTGGTTCTTATGCAGCGAGCCCGACAGGCGCACCACGTCCTCTTTGGTCTCAATGATCATGGGCGACTGCTCCTTCCGGGCTATGGCCGCGCACAACGGGCGCAACCTCCTCGGCCAGCGCATCTACGGGCGGCGCCTCCTCCGTCTGCTGGAGGTAGTAGCGCACGTTGGCCACGATGACATCGTTTCGCCCCAACAAAGCAAACTTGAGCAGCAAGCCCTGGTTGCCATGCAGCAGATGATGCCACCACTTGGTAGGCACGAATTCGGGAATGACCACCGTGACCAGGTGGTTGCGCCGCTCGACCTGCACAGCGTCCAGGTAGCGCATGATGGGGCTGATGAGAGAGCGATAAGGGGAGTTGAGCACCACCAGAGGCACGTCCTGGGCCCACTCCTCCCAGCGGGCCTTGAGCTGGGGCGTCTTCTCCGGATCGGTGGCGATATGGACGGCCCGGCAGTCCGGCGAGAGGGAGCGCGCGTACTCCAGCGCCGGCATCACGCCCCGGTGCAGCGCCGGGATCAGGACGAGCACCGTATTTTTCAGCGGCGCTGCGGGCGGATGGTAGTTGCTCATCTTGAGTTGCTGGGCCACGTCCGCATAATGGAGATAGATTTTGCGGAACACCCACACCAGCAGCGCGATCAGCAAAATGACGATCCAGGCGCCTTCTAGAAACTTCTCGGCGGCGATATCCAGCAGGACGATAAAGGTCGCCAGCGCGCCGATGCCGTTAATAACGGCCTTGCGCATCCAGCCCGGTCCCCGGAGATTGCGCCAGTGCTGCACCATGCCGCTCTGCGAGAGCGTAAAGGCCAGGAACACGCCGATGGCGTAGAGGGGAATCAGCGCATCCACGCTGCCGTTCTTGACCACGATCAGCAGAGCCGCGCACAGCCCCAGCAGCAAGATTCCGTTGTTAAAGACGAGTTTATCGCCCAGGTTGGCCAACTGCTTGGGCAGGAACCGGTCGCGGGCCAAAATGGACGAAAGGCGCGGAAAGTCGGCGTAGCTGGTATTGGCGGCCAGCACCAGGATGGCGGCGGTGAAGAACTGGGTCAGCAGATAGGCAAAGGCAAAGTGTCCCTCCTTGCCGAAGACCGCGCCGGAGAGCTGGTCAATGACGGCGGGAGCGGTCTTGCCGCCCGCTTCCCAGTAGACGACATGCAGCCTGGTCGCCAGCCAGGAGATGCCCAGGAAGATGGTGCCCAAGATGACGCCCATCCATACAAGAGTCAGGGCCGCATTTTTGGATTTGGGCTCACGGAAGGCCGGAATGCCGTTGCTGACCGCCTCCGTTCCGGTCATGGCCGAACAGCCGTTGGCGAAGGCGCGCAGCAGCACCACAATGCCGAAGGTTGCAGCGGCTTTGCTGGCGGCGTCCATGCCCCCCGGCCACTCCTGATTGACATATTGCAGATGATAATGCCAGCCGATGAGCGGCCCGAAGAGCCCGAGGGCGATCATCACGTAGCACATCAGCACGAAGCCGTAGGTGAAGACCGCAAACAAGGCCCCCGATTCCTTGAGGCCGCGCAGGTTGGCCAGGGTGAGCAGGGCAATAAAGAGCAGACACCAGGGCACGAGGTGCTGGTCAATGTGCCAGCGTGCCAGAAACGGGACGCTGGCCAGGTTCTGGACGCCGGAGGCGATGGAGACGGAGACGGTGAGCACGTAATCGATCAGCAGGGCTGCCGCCGCGATCAGGCCCGGCATCGTGCCCAGATTATCCTTCGAGACGATATAGGAGCCGCCGCCGCTGGGATAGGCGAAGATCGTCTGCCAGTAGGAGATGACCACGATGGCCAGCAACGCCACGATCAGGCCCGAGATAAGCAGCGTGTAATGGGTATACTGCCCCCGCTCTGTTGCCAGCCAGAGGCCCGCCGCACCCAGCGCCAGGATAATCTGCTGGGTGGCATAGGCGACGGAGGAGATAGCATCGGAGGCAAAGACGGGCAGGGCCAGGAACTTGGGCAGCAGCGTGTGCTCCATATGTTCGCTGGCGATGGGCTGGCCCAGGAGAAGACGGCGAATGCGTTTGCCCCAGGACAGAGGCCGGGACGGCACCGGCGCAAGAGGCAAGGGCTCCTGCGCTTCAGTGGGGGTAGATGTCTCAATCATGGTTTATGTAACTCCAAAGGAAAGGCCGACGCTGTCGCCGGGGGCCGACCGAGCGAGAGTGCGGCGCACAAGACAGCATGATCCCTGATGTCGCCGGCAACGCGGCAGTTCAGGGACGGGTGACACGGCGTTTCCCTGGAAACCTATAAGCTTGGTCCGTTTCAGTATACCTGATACGTGATCAGATACCGGAGAATTCCGCCTTTTGGAACGGCAAACTCAGTATACCATGAAATAGCATGCATCTATAAGCATTCTCTGCTTCTGCAAGCAAAGATGCCATCCCAGTCTATTCTCTCGTCAGGAGAGCGGCGTATCCTTGGAGCGTCTAACCAAATCGTTCTCCCTCTGTCTTGCAGGGAGAGGGTCGGGGTGAGGGGAGAGCCTTACGGCCACGTTGTGTTAGGGACTCTTATCGCGGCGGCTCGTGGCTGCCTCCAGCATCTGCAAGAGGTAGGCGTGCTGACGGTTCATGGACTGATACAGGTGGCTGCGGTTGCCCGCCAGCGCCAGATAGAGGCCGAGGACAATTAACGCCCCGCTGCCCCAGCCAAGCCACCCCTCCTCCGGCAAAAGTTTCAGCCCGCACACCGCCGCGCTCAGCCCCAGCACGATCTCCAGCTTAGCCCATAGCGGGGAGAGCTTCTTCAATCCGGCGGCCCGCTCATATTCGGCGATCCAGCCTTCCCCAAACGGCTGCAAAAAGGCGCGCGCCCTCTGCCCCGGCTCTTCTGACATGATGGCTACTACGTCTCCTTTATTGTCCGGTAGGGGGTATCATACACAGCATCTACCGCATTTGCACTTTTAAATTATCGGAGGGCCAGCCGCTTCTACACTCTGGGCGAACGCGCGGCCGAATCTACTCCATTCGGCCCAAATAAATCATTGGAGGAGCAACAGCATGAATGGATGGGTATTTGCGGCGTCCCCGGATGCCGTCAAAGAATTCCTGGACGGAGGCGGTGAATACCAGCCGCCTCCCCGTCTCTTAACCGACCTGACCGAAGCGCAGGCGGTCAGCATCCCACCAGGCTCCCCATACTCGATTGCCCAGATTCTGGCGCATATGCACTTCTTTCCGAGCGCGCAGATAGCCAAAGTGCGCGGCGAAGAGTGGCCCCAGCCTCAACACCTGGACGATACCTTTGCGCCCATTGCGCCGGGAACCTGGCCCACGCTTGTCGCTGATTTCCTGACCGGGGTAGAGGCGTGCAAAACGCTGGCACAAGAGATGGCCGATAGAACCGGCCCCGAACGCGAGGATACTTCGGTGGATTACGATCTGGCCGAAAGCGCTCTGCCCAACGCCTATCACTTCGCCAGATCGTGCTGCTGCGCCGGATGGCAGGGGTTTTGGCCGCCTGTCGGTGGCGACACCAACGACTTTTGAGGCATTCCTGGGGAGGCCGAGGATGCCCTTGGACACTCTCACCCGGCCATTTTCCATCCCGAAGGGGAGCGGATCAGAGAATTCAAGGGCATTAGCTGAACTGGTGCGTGGAGGAAGGCACAAAATAGAGGGCCAGCGTCACTACCAGCCCGACGATGAGAATGTATTGCAGGCGCACGCCGCGCCAGCCGGTCACCAGCCGCGCTAGCAGATAGAACAGATAGAGAAACCAGGTGACGATGGCCGCGAGGTTATGCGGATCGGTCAGCCAGGCGCCGGCGGGCCGGGCCAATCCGCCGCCGAACACCAGCGCCATGCCGACCGCCAGCCCTATCGTCAGCAGCGGGAGCGCGTAGGCGACGGAGTGGTAGGCGACCGAGTCCAGGGTCTCCAGCGGCGGCAGGCGGCGGAAGAGCCCGGTCACTTTGCGCGCTTTGAGCAGGCGGTTCTGAAGGACGTAGAAGGCCGCGCAGCCGAACGCCAGCGCGAACAGGGCGAAGCTGACCAGGATCGCCATGACGTGCAGGGTCACCAGGCCGTTCTTCAACAGCGGCGTTGCGGCAATCGGCGCGCGGGCGTGCGCCACGCCCCAGGCCAGCGCCAGGCAGGCCACCAGCAGGGCGACCGCTCCGACGGCGGGCAGGCGAACGCGGAAATCTACCGCTGCAAATGCCAGCGCAATCGTCCAGGCAAAGACCGAGAGCGTGCCGTACTCGCTGGCGAAGGGGGAGCGGTGCGTGGTGACGCACCAGGCGCCGATGGCCGCAAAGTGAACAGCGATGCCCAGCAGGAGCAGCGGACGGGCCAGGCGCGCAGCCTGAGAGCCGGAGGGTGCCTGGCCCGAGGGCGCGGCGGGCGCGCGCAGGAACAGGTACGCCCCGTGCCCGACGGCGGAAGCCAGATAGAGCGCGAAAGCCAACGTGGTCAAGATCGCAACGGACATTCGCTTACCTCCGCCCGTTCGCAGGGGCTATCCGGTGGCCGGGAACTAGGCGTGCCTCCGGGCAGGGAAGGGGCTTGCGGCGTCTCGGCGGCGGCATCCTCCCCGGCAGCGTTGGGGGCAGGCCAGGAGGCCGGGGCGTCCGCGTGCGGCAGGCCGAAGATCTCGCGCGCCGCCGTCGGCAGGTCGTAGCGGGCCGAGGCGCTCGACTCCCCGGCGGCTTCCCGCTTCAGGCGTAGGATCGGCTCGCGGCTGACCTTATTCACCAGAGAGCGCATGGCCGTCTCGATCTTCTGCCACTCGCGCTCGGAGAGGTCCTGAAGCTGGGAGCGCAGCAGCGCCAGCTCGTCCTGCCGGATCTGATCCAGGCGCTCTCGAAGCTGGGTGATGACCGGCGCGGCCTCCCGCGCGCGATACCAGGACAGGAACTTCGCAGCCTCTACGGCGCAGATCGCTTCGGCCCTGGCCGCTTCCGCCCGCCTGCTCTGCGCCTCCTCCGCCACGACCGCCTCCAGGTCATCAATGTTATAGAGGAAAACGTTGTCCAGGTCATTGACGTCCGGGTCAATGTCGCGGGGCACGGCGATATCGATCAGGAAGAGCGGCTTGCCTCGCCGTTTCCGCAGGATGGGGGCAAGCGTCTCCCGGCGCAGGATGGGGCGGGGCGCGGCGGTGGAGGAGATAACGATGTCGGCAGTGATCATCTCCTGGGGGAACGTATCGTAGTGAATCGCTTTGCCGCCCAGTCGTTGAGCCATGGCCACCGCCTTCTCGTAGGTCCGGTTGGCGACGACGACGAAGCGCACGCCGCTGCTGACCAGGTGTCGGGCCGTCAACTCGCTCATCTTGCCGGCCCCCAGGATCAGCACGGAGGCATGGGCAAGATCGGCGAAGATGCTGCGCGCCAGATCCACGGCGGCGTGGCCAATGGAGAACCCGCCTCGTCCCAATCCGGTCTCGCTGCGCACGCGCTTGCCGCCGGCGATGGCCTGCTGGAACAGCGCATTCAGCGTCGCGCTGACGGTCTCGGCCTGTTGGGCGTGCTGGAGTGCGGCGCGCACCTGGCCCAGGATCTGCGCCTCGCCCAGCACGAGCGAATCGAGACCGGCGGCCACGCGCAGCAGATGCGCCGCCGCCTCGGACTCCGTCTTATAATAGAGATGGGAGGCGAAGACCGCTTCAGGAACGTTGTGGAAGGCAGCGAGGTGCGCGCGCAGGGCCGCATACGCCGCCTCCGCGTCGGGCAGATCCGTGACGGCGTAAACCTCCATGCGGTTACAGGTGGAGAGGATGACGGCCTCGCGCACGCCGGGGCGTGCCGCAGCCGCCGCCAGCGCGCCCGGCAGCGCGTGAGCCGCGCAGCTTAACCGCTCACGTATCTCAATCGGGGCGGTATGATGGTTCAGGCCGACAAGGACAAGCTGCACTCGGTTGACTCCGCAGGCGGTCCGGAAACCGGGGATGGGAGGCCGATGGCCTCCGTAGTGTATCTACCGTGCACGGCCCCGGCTGTCACGTTTCGGCAGGCGGCGCGGCGAGCGCCGCCGCGACCAGGGCCTGCGCGCGCTCCTGCGCCGTCTCCCGCTGTCCCGCGCGCAAGAGGGCGCGCAGAGGAGCTTCGGCATCCAGCAGGCGGGAGAGGGCCTGGCGGCGGCGGGCCGGATCGGGCGTCTTCTCCTTTATATAGGCGCGCATCTGGCCCAGGAGTTCCACGAAATCGCCGTATTCCGGGCCGAAGCGGGCTTCAAGCTCCCGGCAGACGCGCGCCGCCAGCATCGGTTGATTGCCGCCGGTCGAAACGCTCAGGCAGAACTCGCCGCGCCGCACCACCGACGGCACGAGAAAGCGGCTCTCTTCCGGCGAGTCGGCGACGTTAACCGGCAGGCTGCGCGCCTCTGCATCCGCCGCTACCTGCGCGTTGACCTGCCGATCATCGGTGACCGCGAAGACCAGGCAGGCCCCTTCCAGGCACGAAGGGGTATAGGGAGCCAGCACGGCCTCTATCTCGCCCGCATCCGCCAGGGCCTGCAGCGCCGGGGTGAGCCTCGGGCTGACCAGGCGCACGTGCGCCCCCGCCTCCCGCAGCGCGCCGACTTTACGCTCGGCGACCGCGCCGCCACCCACAACCAGGCAGGTTTTCCCCTCGATATTCAGGTGGATCGGATAGTAGCGAGGCATGACGTGCCCTGAATCTGCTTAGAGGCGCCTTCCGGCCCTAAAGGGGTGGCGGCCATAAGTTAGCGTGCACACTCTCTAGACGGCGTCGTGGGCCTGGGCGCGGCTTTCCGCCGTCTCCGGAGTAGCTTCGGAGAGAGGATGGAATGCGCTATTGCCGTTGGAAGACTCGGAGGCGCCGTTCTGCGAGCCGAGTTCATGGCCGTCCTCACTCTGCTCGGCGGAGAGATGGTAGGAGAGAACGGCCAGCTCCTGCAGGAACGAGACGTTGCGGACGACCACATACTCCGGCACGCGCAATATCACGGGCGCGAAGTTAAGAATCGCATGGATGCCGGCGTCTACCAGCATATCGGCGACGCCCTGCGCGGCGCTGGCGGGCACGGCGAGAATGGCGATGCGCGCCCGCAACTTCGCATTCACCTCTTTGAGGCGGACGATGTCCAGAATTTCCAGCTCCCAGAGCGGACGCCCGATCTTGCCGTAGTTGTTGTCAAAGACGGCGACCAGGTTAAAGCGATGCTCCTTGAGACCGGGATATCCGACCAGCGCGGAGCCGAGGTTGCCCGCGCCCACCAGGATGACCCTCTGCTCCCGATCAATCTTGAGGATGCGCGCGATCCGGCTCTGCAAGTCCTTGACGTTGTAGCCGACGCCAGGCTTGCCGAACTCCCCGAAGTAGGATAGATCCTTACGGAACTGAGCGGCGTTGATGCCTGTCTGCCGTTCGACTTCCGCTGAGGAGATAGTCTCGATATCGGATTGGTCGAGATCGATTAAGAAACGCAAATAGGTTGCCAGGCGCTCCAGCGTCGGCACCGGGACTTTACCATTAGATATTGCAGTCAAGGTGGCCACCTTCTTACTGAGCCAAATACTGCCCAAGGGGGAGCGGTCAAGCCGCGCCGTCGTTTTTCTTATCCTTTAGTTCTATAAATGCAGTATACCTCCGCCTGCTCAACGCGTCAAGCGGCTTGTGAAATTAAGAACAAAGGGCGCAGCCGGAGCCTATGTTGTCGGCCCTTCCTCGCCTGGCCCTGGCCGCCAGGCAATATTATACGGTATACTATGAAGGTATCCCTGCGCTGGCGAGCCTGAGAGCGGGTATGCAAGGCTCTGCCTGGCCCTGAAGCGGCAGGCTGAACCCTGCCGCTGTGGGGTTCTGCTAAGGTCGGTTCCTCAACGGTTCGGAACCTCCGCCTAGCCAGGCCCGCTGACTGCCAGGGGCGGGGCTACAATGGACTGCAAGGGACGCCGCTCAACGGACTGCCAGGGTCGGGCCTGCAATGGACTGCACGGGTCGGCAGGGTTACGGCCCCTGCCTCCGCCTTGCGACACGGCTCTGCCTGGCGACACCCCTCCGCCTGGCGATGCCTGTGCAGGCAGAACGTCTCGCTCACGCAGGGGGTGACGCCTCCACCGCATCCAGCGCAGAAGCTCCTGCCGCCAAAGAAAGTCTCGCCCACGTAGGTGGGCGATGGGCGCTTTGCGCCCCACAGCGGCAGGGTTTAGCCTGCCGCTTTAGGACTGGGCTGCCGCCATAGGTCTCTCTATACTGTACTCTACGTTGAAAGGAGATTTACCGTGCGCCGAATCCAGATCCACTCTGCTGTATGGCCCGCCTTTACCCTGATCGAGCTTCTCATCGTCATTGCCATTATCACGATTCTGGCAGCGATCCTGTTCCCGATATTCGGGCAGGCGCGCGAGAAGGCGCGGCAGGCGATGTGCCAGTCGAATCTCAAGCAGATGGGAACTGCCTTCGCCCTCTACGCCTCTGACTACGATGGAGTGTTCCCCAATCCGGGCGGAACCCTCTTTAATAAGACCATCGAATCTGCTTGGCTCCTGAGTTCCGGTGTGGGGCTTGGCAAGGACGTCGGCGGCATCTATCCTTACGTCCGGCAGCGGGGCAACGCGGGGACAAGCAACGTCTGGTCGTGCCCGAACGCGCTGCCGGGGCCGGACAGCGCCTTCTCGCCAGGCCAGAACTACGTGATGAACGACTATCTGCGGGCCTGCCATCCCGGCGAAGCAGCCTACGATCAGCGGGAGACGCTTTGCGGTTCGGCCTACGCCGGCGGCATTAACCCGGACCTGATCGGCCATCCGCTCACCGAGACGATTCTGCTCTACGAGTCGGCGCAGCACACGACCCGGCACAACGTCAATCGCGACGGCTCACCGTTTTTCAGTACGGGTCCCAGCGCCACGCCGCCGCTCTGTATGGGCATGCCGCAGAACTACCACGCCCGCAAATCGGACTTCCTCTTCTGTGATACGCACGTCAAGGCGATGTCACCCGGAGCGACCTGGGCCGCTGCCGACCAGCCCCAGTTTGAGCGGTTTAACGCCAACTGCGCGACGTTGGGCGCGGTGCTGGCCAGCGGCGACTATCGCGGCGGGCCGGAGGTCAGCCTCTGGAACCCGCAAATGGGCGGTGTTATCTACCCCTGAGCCATGCGTCACGAGGTTGAGGGCGTGCGCGCGGAGATATGGAATCTGTCATCGTGCGGCATCGTCTACCCCGGAGCCCCTGCCATTCCGCCCATCCTGCCGAGATCGCTTCTGCCTGCTCTGCCAACGATTGACGACGACGCGCTGCCCGTGTAGAATAGTAGAATCACGGAAGGGCCGTCCCGATCCCTCACAGGCCGGAGAGATGGCTCTAATGATTGCGAGAAAGGAACCTTCCATGTCTATTCTCGATAATCCAGTGACGGCGCGATCTGCGGCTCCGGTGGTGGATATGGCGCGCAGCCCTTACGCGGCCCTTCGCCCGGTGCCCGTGTCGGCGGTGCAGTTGCAGGATAGCTTTTGGGCGCCGCGCTTAGCCATCAATCGCGAGGTGACGCTGCCTGCCCAGCTGCGCCAGTGCGAGGAGACGGGACGCATTGATAACTTCCGCCGCGCCTCCGGCAAGAAGCAGTGCGACTTCCAGGGCATCTATTTTAATGACTCGGACGTGTATAAGTGGCTGGAAGCGGCCTCCTGGTCGCTCGCCACGCATCCCGATCCGAAGCTGGAAGCGGAGGTGGATGCCGTGATCGCCGAAGTCGCCGCCGCTCAGGACGAGGACGGCTACCTGAACACCTATTTCACCTTCGAGCGCAAGCCGGAGCGGTGGAGCAATCTAAAAGACCTGCACGAAATCTACTGTGCGGGGCATCTCATTCAGGCGGCGGTCGCCCATCACCGCGCCACCGGCAAAACCACGCTGCTCGACGTGGCCCGCCGCCTCGCCGATTGCCTGGACCGCACGTTCGGGCCGGAGCCGGGCAAGCGTTCCGGCGCGTGCGGCCACGAAGAGGCGGAGATGGCGCTGGTTGAGCTCTACCGGGAGACAGGCGAGGAGCGTTACCTCCGGCTGGCCCGGTTCATGGTGGATCAGCGTGGGCAGAAGCCGGGCCTCTTCGGCAACAGCCCTTACTACCAGGATCACCTGCCCTTCGTCGAGCAGCAGGAGTTTACCGGCCATGCCGTGCGCCATCTCTACTTAGCCTGCGGCGCGACCGACATCGCCGCCGAAACCGACGCCCCTGGCTATCGCGAGGCGCTGGAAGCCCTCTGGGAGAACCTGACGCAGAAGCGGATGTACGTGACGGGCGGGGCCGGCTCGCGCTATGAGGGCGAGGCGTTCGGCAACGACTACGAGCTTCCCAACGACCGCGCCTATACGGAAACCTGCGCGGCCATCGGCAGCGTAATGTGGAACTGGCGTATGCTCAACCTGACGGGCGAGGCGCGCTTTGCCGACCTGATGGAGCTGACGCTATACAACGCGGTACTCTCCGGCCTGTCCCTGGACGGCACACGCTACTTCTATCAGAACCCGCTCGCCGACCGGGGCAAGCACCGCCGCCAGGAGTGGTTCGGCTGTGCCTGCTGTCCGCCCAATATCGCGCGTCTGCTGGCCTCGCTGCCCGGCTACTTCTACAGCACCTCGGAAAGCGGCGTCCACGTCCATCTCTATGCGACCGGCGTGGCGAACATCGCGCTCGCCAACGGTGAAACGGTGCGGCTCGTCCAGAGGACCAACTATCCTTGGGACGGCGAGATTGAGATTTTAATTGAAGAAGCCCCGACCGTTCCTTTCGAATTGAAGCTACGGATACCAGGCTGGGCCGTGGGTGGAAGTGTCGAGATCAACGGCCAAGAGATCTCCGATCATGGGCTTTCCAATGAAGAGGGCGCGGGTGGCTGGTATGCCAGGCACGTAGGATGGCATCGAACATGGCAGGCGGGCGATGTTATCCGGCTCGGACTGCTCATACCCGTTCAGCGTCTTGGCAGTCATCCGCACGTTCAAGGCAATTGGGGGCGTGTTGCCCTACAGCGTGGACCGCTCATCTACTGCTTTGAGCAGGCCGACAACCCCGACGCCGATGTATGGGATACCATCCTGCATCCGTATGTGGAGTTGCATCCTGAATTTGTGCCTGATCTGCTGGGCGGGGTGACTGTCCTGCGCGGACGAGCGATTACCTTCTACTATACAGATACGGATCGTCTTTACGGGAGAATACAAGAGTGGCAGGCACCAGAGTCTCTACTCTCGCCTGTGACGGTGACGGCCATTCCCTACTACGCCTGGGCCAATCGCGAACCCGGCCCGATGCAGGTCTGGATGCCGATTGCCCTGCCCTGGCAGGAGAGAGACTTGTGTTAAACGAATCGGCTATAGTCGCGCTGACCGCCGGCATACCCGATAACGAGAAGCCATACAGTCAGGCAATTTGTTTGTCGGGCCGTATTGGTAATATTTCGTATCTTGAAGGAGTATAGAAAGCTTACAGCGAACGTTATAACGTGGTTATGAGTCTACATACGCAGTGTGGCTTGCTTGAGAGTATGATCTGACTCCCGAAATTTAGGCCATTGGATGTGTTAGACTCCACAGTAAAAGGAGCCAAGCATCCATGAAGCAGAACCAGTTTTCACCGGAGCAGATCATCATCCTTCTGCACCAGGCCGAAGTGGGCGAGAAGTCCATCACGGAACTCTGCCGCGAACACAGCTTAACCCAACCCACCTTTTACCGATGGCGCAAGAAGTACGGGGGTATGAGTGTTCCCGAAGCCCAACGGCTCAGGGAACTCGAAAAAGAGAACGCCCGCCTCAAACGTCGGTTGGCCGAGAGAGACTTGGCCATTGATGCCTTGCAGGAGTATCTAGCAAAAAAGTAGCCACGCGCCAGCAACAACAGGAAGCCCTCGGCTTCTTGCAACAGAAGGGCGTCTCGCAGCGTTATGCCTGTCGGCTCTTGCGGCTCAATCGCTCGACTTTCCAATATCAGCCACGTCCCGACCGGAATGCAGAGTTGCCTCAACAACTGCACGCTTCCCAGCGTCGCCGACGTTGGGGCTTTCGCAAGGCCTGGGATGCGCTGCGTCGGAAAGGACAGACGGTCAATATCAAACGGGTGCAACGCCTCTGACGACAGGAGCGGCTTCAGGTTCCGTTGCGCAAGCGCAAGAAGCGCAAGCCGCCGGGACAGGCGACGCCGGTTCTTTCAGCGCACCATCCTGGTCAGGTCTGGTCGCTGGACTTTGTGTTCGATGCCACCGCCAACGGAACCCGACTCAAGAGACTGACCGTCGGCGACGACTTCACCCGCGAATGCCTAGCGATTGAAGTGGCGACCTCGCTGCCTTCGGCAAAGGTGATCGCGGTGCTGTCGCGGCTCGTGGCGGCACACGGAGCGCCTACCTATCTCAAGAGTGACAACGGGCCGGAGTTCATTGCTGAGGCACTCAAACTCTGGTAGTGTCCCTCTACAGAGTTGCTAAGGTCATCGGCGACGAAGTATCAACTCTCTATGAGTACACTACCCAAACTCTGGCTAGCTACAAGACTGACCCAGACAGCCTATATCGAGAAAGGCAGTCCCTGGCAGAACGGGTTTTGCCAGAGCTTTCACGGGCGCTTCCGGGACGAGTTCCTTGCCGAGATGCTTTTTGCCAGTGTCGCGGAGGCGCGCGTCTTGTCGGAAGCCTTCCGCAGAGACTATAATGAAGCGCGTCCGCATCAATCGCTGGGGTATCTAACCCCAAGCGAGTTCAAACAGAAGTGGCTGTCCGAGCAGCCTATGACCACCGGAGACTAACTTTCCGACTGGCCTAAAATATGGGAGTCATGTCAGTCGTTTTAAAGGAGGATAGGCAAAAAGCCGTCTCACTCCACAGTTGTCTTCTCACGGAAGCAATCGCATCCGAGAAGGTCGGCCACTCTTTAACATACCAGGCTGCCTGACGCACAGACAGTCGGCCCTGTCGAAACTGCTGGTCGGCCAGCAGCGTCACCAGCGAGAACAGTCCCAACAAAGCCGGGGTCGTGCGCGCAAGCGCCAACCCGTTCCATTGGCGTTGGGTTTCTACGCCCAGATGCGTGCGCACCTCTTGAAAGGTGGTTTCCAACTGCCAACCCAGCACGAACCAGGACATAATCTGCTCAGGAGTGGCCGCCTGGTCGGTACATAAGAGCGCCTGTGGTGGGAACTTGCCCTCCGGGTCACGAAGCAGAACCCACCGGCTCGGTACGGAGAGCATTCCCCCATGAAACCAGACACAGGTGTCCGAAACGACCTCGATAGCCCGTTGCCCCTGGCTGTACCAACGGGCCACCTCCAGGGACTGCCAGACGGTCGTCGGGTTGTGGAGCACCTGTTGCAAGGTGGGCAACCGTTTCCCTTTCTTGCGAGGCCGTCCGTTTTGCTTGGGCGCTCTGGGCGGAGCCGGTTGGGAGAGAGCGGCATCCAGACGCAACCGTGTGACTACCGTGACGGGGTTTTTGAGGTTGCGGCAAGCATCCAAGAAGGTCAAAGCCGCATAGCCACTGTCGGCCACCAAAACCAGGGCGCGCTCCGGTAGCCAGTGTCGCAGTTGCTTGAGCATCTGACGCGCCCAGTCCGTCAGGCGCTTATGCCGCCGCTTGTGCTCCTGGTCGTAGCGTTGGGAAGGAGCCAGCGCCGAAAAGAAAGGCAACGCCCAGACCCGCCCGGCCCAGGGAACAGACACCAGCAGCAGCAGACTGACCCAGCGCAGGCCACTGGACTTGACAAAGAAGCTTTTGGACGAACGGGCGGCATCCCGATAGATGCCTCTGGCGGCAATTTGGCTGCCTTGCCGACGCTCCAGAGTTTCATCAATGCCAACCACCAGAGGCCCCGAAGCAGCGAAGGTCTGGACCCGCAAGAAAAGCAGAATACGGCTGGCTTGGCGGCTAGACCACTTGGCCCGGTTGAGAACCCGAGGGTAGTTCTGGAAGTGCTTCTCTTGGTGCAGGCCCATCGCACGCAGAGCCGACGTGACGGTGCGCTTGCCCGGAGCTAGGATTGCGCCAACGACCAGAACCTGCACGTGGGCAAACACCGAGCGGGAGAAGAGTGGCGCAAAGTAGGCCAGAACCGCTTTGAGCGCATGGTTATTTCGGTTTCGGCGAGAGCATCTTCCCTTTATACATCAACTTGATTATCCAGAACGCGCGGTTTATTTTTCCTCATTTCTCTACTCTTCGTTGCCAAAGTGCCATCTTCTCCTTATCGTTCCGATCGTGTGACCGTCCGTTAGATGACGGACCGAGTAGAGTACCATGACAAACGGATTATGACGCTAACAGCAACACAACCGAATACCCTACGCCCTATACCCTACACCCTACACCCTTATTACGTCGGGCCGATTAAAATTGATCCGCCGGTCGTGTTAGCCCCGATGGCGGACGTGACCAACGGCGCGTTTCGCCGCTTGGTCAAGCGCATTGGCGGGCCGGGCCTGCTCGTCACAGAGCTCATCAGCACGATGGCGCTCCACTACAAGAGCGCCCGCACGATGAGCATGTTCGACATCACCGAAGATCAGCATCCCATCGCCGTCCAGCTTTTCGGGGCCGACCCGGCCATCATGGCGGAGGCGGCCCGTATCGCGGTGGATGAAGGCGCGGACATCATTGACATCAACATGGGCTGCTGGGTTCCGAAGGTCTGCAAGACGGGCGGCGGCGCGGCCATGATGAACGACGAGGAGACGGCTTGCCGTGTCGTGGCGGCGATTGTCAAAGCGGTTCCCGTGCCGGTGACGGTCAAGACGCGGGCCGGGTGGGACTACGGCCACCTGGCGACGGCAGGACTGGCGAAGCGGCTGGAGGAGGTAGGCGCGGCAGCATTTGCGCTGCACGCCCGCTTCGCCGTGCAGGGCCACTCCGGCAGCGCCGATTGGAACCTGATCGCCGAGATCAAGCAGGCCGTCTCCAAACCGGTACTCGGCAACGGCGATATCAAAACCCCGCAGGACGCCGCCCGTATGCTGGCCGAAACCGGCTGCGATGGCGTCATGATTGGGCGCGCGGCCATCGGCAATCCCTGGATACTGCGCGATACCATCCACTACCTGCGGACGGGCGAGCTTCTGCCGCCGCCGACCTGGGAGGAGCGCGTGGAGGCTGCTCTGGCTCACGTCTGCGATCTCGCCCGGACGCTGGGCGAGGAGCGCGCCGTGCGCCATCTGCGCGGGCAACTGCCCCACTACGTGCGCGGCTTTCCCGGAGCCGCCCGCATCCGCGACCAGATCCATGCCGCCGAAACCATGGCCCAGGTGGAAGCCATCTTCGCCGCCGGCCGGGCTTCTCTCCACGGAGAAACGCCCGTTATGGAAATGGACTCAACCTCCTCTTGAGGCGGTGGCTGCTATCCTCCCGCTACGCAAGGCGAACGGCCTGTGTCACAGCATAGGTCGTCGCGCGTTCTCTGTAGGGTAAATGGTTCGCCAATAACTTTGCAAATCGGCAGGCCGCTTTTGGGAACAAAAAGGGGACGTGCTACGTCTTAAAAGTATCGCTGTTGTTGTCAATAAATGTCTTTAGCGGGCAGCAACGCCAACCGAAAGCGCCCCGAGTAAACTTCATATGGGAGGAGAACGAGAACCATGCAGCCTAAGAATCGCTTCGCAGCGGTGGCTCTGGCAGCCGCTTTCATGGGAACGACGCTTATCGCGCCGATCACTGCGCGGGCTAGCGAAGAGGGTCGGCGCAATACCACCCTCGGTCTGGGTGCGGCTTCGGCGGCTCTGTTGCTGACCCAGAAGAACAAGCTGCCCGGCATCCTGGCGGGCGTGGGCGCAGTCTATGCCTACAGCCGCTATGAGCATTCTATCAATGCGCGGCACGCTCGCGAGCGGGCGATGGCCTACCACAGAGGTTTCCGGCGCGGCGAGTCCTACGCGCGCTACCATCGCAGCCGGCGGCATCACTATCACCGCCGCCATCGTGCCTACTAATTCCCGGGCAACATTAGGCCGTGGCAAGCAAAAGCCGCCCTTCCGTGCAACGGAGAGGCGGCTTTTGTTATGCGTCTATCTAAGGATAGCTCGATTGCGTAACGAGAGTAACTGGGTTCTCCCACATAAGGAGCCAGAGATCAGTGCGGGGCATAGTGGCTGAACAGCTCGCTCACGGAGTTGTCCTCATGGATGCGCAGGATAGCATCGGCCAGCAGCGGGGCCACGGAGAGCACTTTGATCTTGGGGATCTGCTTCTCCGGCGGCAGCGGAACGGTATCGGTGACGAGGACCGACTCCAGCGGGGCGCAGCTCAGCCGCTCGATAGCCTTGCCCGACAGGATCGGATGCGTGCAGCAGGCATGGACGGCAGCCGCTCCGCGCTTCATCAGCACCGCCGCCCCCTCGGTGATAGTGGAAGCGGTGTCAATCATGTCGTCAATCATGACGCAGACCTTGCCCGTCACATCGCCGATAATCTCGAAGATCTCGACCTTATTGGGCTCCGGACGGCGCTTGGCGATAATGACAATGGGCGTATTCAGGTGCTCGGCCAGGGCGCGGGCGCGGTAGACGCCCCCGACATCCGGGGAGACGACGACCGTGTTGCCGTCGTGCAGGCCCTCCGAGATCAGGTACTCCGCGATCAGCGGCCCGGCATAGAGATGATCCACCGGCAGGTCGAAAAAGCCCTGTATCTGCCCGGCGTGCAGGTCAACGCAGAGGACGCGGCTTGCGCCCGCCTGGGTGATCAGGTTGGCGACCAGCCGGGCCGTCACCGGTTCACGCGGCTTGATCTTTTTATCCTGGCGCGCGTAGCCATAGTAGGGCAGCACCACGGTGATGCGCCGCGCGGAGGCCCGGCGGAACGCATCAATCATGATCAGAAGCTCCATCAGGTTATCGTTGACCGGAGCGCAGGTAGGCTGCACAATAAAAATGTCCTGGCCGCGCGCGCTCTCTTCGATCTTGACGCAGATTTCACCGTCCGAGAACTTGGTGACGGTAATTTCGCCCAGCGGCGTGCCTAATTCGGCGGCAATGCGCGCTGCGAGCGCCGGGTTGGCATTGCCGGTAAAAATCCGCAGGCCATAAGCTCCCCGCATCCTTTTCTCCTGTTGCCGATTGTGCGTGCTGGCGCGCGCCGTTGCGCCCCGATTGCGCTGGTACTGCCTGGTACCGCTCTCTTTCTCAGCCCACGTCCTGTTACTATTATCTTACCGGAGCCTACGGCTCTGGATCGGTGTTATCACGTGAAATTCCTGTATTTTGGCTATTCCTGGCCGGAATGGGATTCGGAAGGTTCTGGTGCGGTGGGCGTCTTCACCTGGGCTTGCTGGGAATGTACCTGCCGGTAGCGCGCAGCCCAGCCGAGCTTGACAACCTGCCGGGAACGCGCAATCGCCAGGGCATCCCCCGGCACATCCTCGGTGATCGCGGAAGCCGCCGCAATGAAGGCCCCATCGCTCACCGTTACCGGCGCGATCAAGGTGGAGTGCGAGCCGACGAAAACGCGCTTGCCGATGACGGTGCGGTGCTTCTGGAAGCCATCATAGTTACAGGTGATGGTTCCGGCGCCGATGTTAGTGCCCTCGCCGACCTCCGCATCCCCGATATAGGCCAGGTGCGAGGCCGATACGCCTGCCTCCAGCCGCGCGTTCTTGATCTCGACGAAGTCTCCTACCTTGACGCGCGGCCCGAGATGGCTGCCGGGGCGCAGGTTGGCGTAGGGACCGACCCTGACGCCGTCCTCCAGCACGCTCTCGACGATCTGGGAGGCCAGCACCTTGACGCCGTCGCCCAGCGTGCTAGCTTCGATGCGCGCGTGAGGGCCGATCATGCAATCCTGGCCGATGCGCGTGCCCCGCAGCAGGAAGGTGTTGGGCTCCAGGATGGTATCCTGACCGACCTCCACATCTACATCTACGTAAGTGGCGCGCGGGTCCATCACCGTCACGCCAGAAAGCATTAATTTTACCAGGAGGCGCTCCCGCATCACGGCGGCGCAGGCGGCCAGCTCCACGCGCGTGTTGACGCCGAGCACGTCGCGGACATCGGCGGCGGGAATGGCTTCTACCCGCGCTCCCCGTCCCACAAGCACACCGATAGCGTCTGTCAGGTAGAACTCGCCTTGGACGTTATTCGGCTCTATCGCCGTCAACGCCGACCAGAGGGCCGAGGCATCGAAGGCGTAGATGGAGGGGTTCCATTCCTGGATGGCGCGCTCTTGCGGGGTGGCGTCCTTCTCCTCCACAATGCGGGTCACACGTCCGGCGGCATCGCGCACGATGCGGCCATACCCCGTCGCATCCTCCAGAAAGGCGGTCAGCAGCGTGGCCTGCGCGCAGGTTGCCTGCTGGTGCGCGATCAGGTGCCGCACGGTTTCGGCGGGCAGCAGCGGCACGTCGCCGGCCAACACGACGATGGTTCCCTGCCAATCCGCAAGCAGCGGCTGCGCGGCGCGGACGGCATCGCCGGTGCCGCGCTGCTGCTCCTGTAGGGCATATTCCACGTCGCTGCCCAGCCCGGCGCGTACCTTCTCGGCCTCATGCCCGATCACAACGACGACGCGCTCCACGCCCGCATCCCGGCAGGCGCGGATCACGTGGGCCGTCATCGGCAGGCCGCAGAGAGGATGCAGCGGCTTGGGCAGCTTGGAACGCATGCGGGTGGATTTGCCCGCAGCCAGGATGATGGCGGCGGCAGGCGCTAGAGGCGCCGCCTCGCCCACGGGCGCGGATCGGGGCTGCGCCGCAGTGGACGCGCCGATCAAATCAGACATCAGGCAAGCTCCGAGGCGAAATGGTGGATTTAAATACGCACGATATGCAGGTGAGTTGTCAATCCAGGCAGGACAAACCGGCGCTCACGGCCTGCAACGCGCCCTGCATTGCTTTGGCCCACCGCGAGCGTCGCTGATCGCATTTAGGACTCACATTATATGCGCCGCAGCACGCCCTGTCAAGTTAATCGATTGGGGAGTATCGAACCGATTCCCTGTATCTACCGTGCATGGGCCATGTTTTTTCGCTTCTGCGCAGGTGACGCAACCTACCAGTTGGTCGGCGTCTCCAGGAGGTCGGTGTCGCCTTCGGCTTCGAGCAGGCGCTCGGCCTGGATGGCGGCCATGCAGCCGGAGCCTGCCGCCGTCACCGCCTGGCGATACTCGTGATCCTGCACGTCACCGGCGGCGAAGACCCCATAGACGCTGGTGCGGACGTCGTGCGTGGTGACAATATAGCCGTTCGGGTCTAGCTCCAACTGGCCGACAAAGAGGTCCGTGTTGGGCTTGTGGCCGATGGCAACGAAGAGGCCCTCGACGGCAAATTCGGTGCGCTGGTCCGTCCTGATATTGCGCAGGGTCAGGCCCGTGACCCGCTTTTGCGCGGGATCGTGGATGCGCTCGACCACCGAGTCCCAGATAAATTCGATCTTGGGGTTCTTGAAGGCGCGCTCCTGCATGATCTTAGAGGCGCGCAGCGTATCGCGACGGTGAATGACGGAAACCTTGCTGGCGTGGTTGGTCAGGTAGATGGCCTCTTCCATCGCCGTATCGCCGCCGCCAACGACCGCGATAGGCTTGCCCCGGAAGAAGAAGCCGTCGCAGGTGGCGCACGCCGAGATCCCGGCACCGCCCAGCCCACCTTCCCAGACGGGTCTCTCCTCCGGCAATCCGAGCCATTTGGCCGAGGCGCCTGTAGCGATAATGATGACGCGCGCCTCGTAGAGCGTGTCGCCCACCCAGACCTTATAGGGGCGGCGGGACAGGTCCACCTGGGTCACCATGTCTTCGATGACCTCGGTGCCGAAGCGCAGCACCTGCTCGCGCATCGCCTGCATCAGCTCCGGCCCCTGGATGCCATGCGGGAAGCCGGGATAGTTCTCCACATCGGTCGTGATCATCAACTGGCCGCCCGCGCCCAACTGCTCCTGCCCCTTGCCCACGCCGCCATCGATCATCAGGGGCTTGAGGTTGGCACGCGCGGTATAGAGGGCGGCGGTATAGCCTGCCGGCCCGGAACCGATGATAATGACCTTACGTACCATATCGGGGATTGCCTCTCCATCGAGAATAGCTACTATACTGCTTTTTTACTGCCGGATGGGCGTGCCGGTTCCCGCCAGGCGGCGATTTCCCGGATGCTATCGGCAGATGCCTCTGGATTATAGCCGCAGGAACGGGATGGAGTCAATGCCGCAGTGCGGGGAGTACCGAGCTTTCTTGCCGCTTGTATCCTGTCACTCTGCTTTGGTTGTTGCGGTTTTCGCGCCCGAAAGGAAAACGTCCATGGCGGCCCGCAAGGCGCGGACGCGCTCCACATCCACCGGCTCGGCGACCTGGCCGTTGCGCTTCAGGCTGGTGCCGACGATGGCCCCGTCCGCGTGGGCCAGCAGCGTCGGGGCCGTTTCGGCGCGGAAGCCGCTGCCGACCAGGACGGGCACTGCCGGCACGGCAGCTTTGACGCGCCGCACGTCCTCAACCTCGGTGGCGGAGCCTGTCGCCGCGCCGCTGACGATCAGGGCGTCGGCCAGGCCGCGCAGTACGGCGTCTTTAGCGGCATCTTCCAGCGTGAACGCGCCGAGTTGGGCCGCGTGCTTGACAAAAACATCCGCCCAGATCGCTACGTCTGCCCGTAACTGCCGCCGGTAGAGCACGACCTCCCGTGCCGCTCCCTCAATGATCCCCTGATCCGTCACAGCGGCCCCGACATAGATGTTGACGCGGATGAACTGCGCCCCGCAGATGTGGGCGATGGCGAGGGCGGAGCGCGCATCGTTGCGCAGGACGTTGACGCCTGTTGGCAAGGAGATCGCCTCCCGCACGACCTGGACTGCCCGCGTCATGGCGGCTATCGTGTGCGGCGGCACGGCGTCTTTGGCGAAGGGGGCATCGAAGAAGTTCTCCACCATCACGGCGTCGGCGCCGCCCGCCTCCAGCGCCCGCGCGTCCGCCACGGCCTGCGCCAGCATCGCCTCCAGGAGCATGCCCGTATCGCGCGGACTGCCCGGCAGCGGCGGCAGATGCACCATGCCGATCAGCGGCTTCCGCGCCCAGAACTCCGCATCCAATCCGCCAAAAGTCCCTTCCCATTTCGCCATCAGGTTCGTTTGCGCCTCCTATTCCCCTCACCACCCCCCAGCGGGAGCGGCTGAGCGTGTCATTGTGAAGCGCCAGATCCGAGGGTCACTTTGCCGGTCGCGGCCCATTCGGCGCCGCGCGTGAGCAGGCTGGCAAAGCCGGCATCCATCGCCTGCGTGTCATGGCCCAGCACGAGCCCGAAGACTCGCCCTTTGCCGTAGTCCTGCACGTAGGCCATCGGCGCGTTGGTGCCGTTGCCGCCCGTGGCCGGGTCGCTGAAGGCCGTCGCCAGGACATGGATGGTGGGCTGAACGGTCAGGCCATGATAGAGCTCGTCGGAGGCGTGCGCGAAGTCGCTCATGCCGCGCGTGATGGGATGCTCTTTATCGGTTATCTGGACGGTGAACTCATGGCGCGGGCCGTGCCCGGCTCCTTGCCGCCAGGCGGCTCCAATGAGCTTATCGTATTCGGGCCAATCGGGAAAGGCCGAGTCGGCATGGTGATAGACGATAAGCCCCTTGCCGCCGGAGACGAAATCCAGCAGTGCCTTTTCCGTGCGCTCGCCCCAGCGCGGCCCGCGATAGTGAAGCAGGAGAACATCGTATTTAGCAAAGGTTTCGGGACCAGCGCCCGTCGGCTCCTCGGTCACGCGCACCTCAAAGCGGCCCGTGTTCTCCAGAATCTCGCGCAGGCGCGGCGTGGTTTCCCGCCAGTTGTGGCCGTGCTGGCCCGTCAGAATGAGCACCTGGATTTTAGGCGGCGCCTGCCGGGCGCCCAGCGCGCTCAACGCCAGCGCCAGGACCAACAAGGGAACGAGAAGAGAGCGGCGAATCATAACTAATCCTCCTAAGCCGATCTGCCCTTCAAGTCGGTAGCCTTCCGAGAGGGAGTTGCTACGCACTTTGGCGGCACGGCTACTTAGCTAGAAGCTTTTTTTCGGGACAGGGCTAATCCAGATTGGGCAGCGTCGGCATTTGCGGCTTGACGATGCGGTGGTCTACCCGCTCGCCCTTCGACATGGCGCGGAACTCCCGAATGAAGGCGACCAGGTTCTCCGCCGCGCCCTCGATGATGGCCTCGCCCTTCTCGCGCGTTGCCAGCGTCGGCGCACCGGAGACGCCGTTGGGCGTGGCGCTGCTCGTCCAGCGCACCAGCTTCATCGGTCCCCAACCTTTCGTCAGATCCACACGCAGGAACTTGGAGCCTTCCTTGCCCGCCGCGCCGCCGTAGTGATCCTGGGCTTTGTCCATCTGCACGCGCGACGGCTCCAGGTACAGGTAGGCGGAGGTTTCGAGTTCGCAGGCGTGGGCCGCGCCGCCAAAGCCCGACTCGCGTACCCGCTCGAAAGCTTCTATTGCCAGGTTCGTCCAGATGGTAGAGGCGACCATGGCGTCCGTCTCCAGCGTGGCCCGCCGCGCGATGAACTCGCACAGATGCTCGTTGGAGCCGTGCCCGTCTATGATGATGATGCGGTCGAAGCCTGCATAGGCCACGCTCTTGCACACATCCAGGCAGTACTCGATGAAGTGCTGGTAGGTCACATGGATGGTGCCGGGGAAGTCCTGAGCGTGCTCGTTGTAGCCGTAGGGGATGGTCGGCATGACCAGGGTTTCACGCGGCGCGTGCTTGGCCGCGGCAATGCAGACGCTGCGGGCCAGGAAGTTATCCACATCGAGCGGCAGGTGATGCCCGTGCTGTTCCGTGCTGCCGATGGGCAGCAGGACGACTTTCTTAGCACGGATGGCCTCGTTGATCTCCGGCCAGGTCAGCTCGTCGTAGTAAATTTTATCCAGCGAGTCCATATTTCAGCCTCCTTTTGTCCTCAATGATCTCTTCCCGGCTGCTGCCCTTGCAGCCTATTGAGGAGAACTCTCTCCGCCACCGGGTCATAGCCCGGCTTCGCGCGGTCAATAGGACCCTGCACGTCCAGTTGCGAGAAGAGGATCGTTCCTTTCCCACCGCTGACGGGAACCTCGGCGGCGACAGGGGTCTAAGGGCCGGTGGGAGCGTTCTCCCCCACCTTGCGCCCGTTGACGTAGGCGACGGCTCCGAAGGTGATCTGGTTCCAGCGCAGGACGGCCAGCCCCCTCGCCTGGGCCGCCGACACCGAAAAGCTTCGCCGGACCCAGGCAAACCGCATGTTGGCGGCTGCCGGGTCGCTGTACTTCACCACGCTGCCGGGCAGCGTCACCGCCTGCCAGCGAAGGCGGCGTGCGCCCTCGGAGGTCTCGGCCCGCTCGCTCCCATCGCCAGGAGCAAACTCCCAGTTCCCATTGAGCACAAGCGAGTTAGCGCGCTTCCCTTCCCAGTCCGCCCCCTGGGCCGGGGTGGCCCATCCCGGTATCGTGACGACAAAGCCGAACAGGAGGACACGCAACAGGTTCCGCATGGCAGCTTCTCCCCGCGTCAATCGGATCATTGTTGCCTTCTTCCGTTCCCTGTCTTCGGCTATGCACGTCGGGACAGGCGCTCTAAGCCGTCCGAGTTCAATGCAAGGCCCAATCCTGGCGCGGTCGGAATGGATAGCATGCCGTCCGGGTCGAGTGTAAAGGGCTGGGCGACGATGTCCTCGATGTAGGGCGAGGGTGTGATGTATTCGACCCAGCGGGCGACGGGCATAGCGGCGGCCAGATGCAGGTCGGCCAGCAGTCCGACGGCTGTGTTCCAGCCGTGCGAGACCATCAGGACGTTGTGATCGTAGGCCATCCAGGCGATGCGCCGCGCCTCGGAGAGCCCGCCGCACTTGGTCGTATCCGGCTGAATGATGTCCACCGCGCCCTGCTCGATCCAGGGCAGAAAATGCTGCCGCCGCGTGATGACTTCGCCGGTGGAGATGGGCAGCGGCGCGTGCTCCCGCAGCTTCTTGAAGCCCTCGATGTCGTCGGGTGGCAGCGCCTCTTCAAACCAGGTCACGTCGTAGTCGTGCAGCATCCGGGCCGTCTCGACCGCCCACTTGTAGCCGTGCGGCCAGAACTGCTCCGAGCCGCCCGCGTCCACCATAATTTCGACGTCCGGGCCGACGGTCTCGCGCGCCGTCCTCACCAATAACTCATCATACTGGCGGCTGACGCGCCCGAACTGATGCCAGCCGAGCTTGAGCGCCTTGAAGCCGCGCGCCGTCGCCGCCAGCAGCTTCTCCTTAAGAACAGGCGGCTCATCGAACAGCAGGGAGCCATAGGGCTTGATGCGGTCGCGGTAGATGCCGCCCAACAGCCGGGCGATGGGCTGCCCGGTCGCCTTGCCGAGCAGGTCCCACATCGCAATATCAATGCCGCTGATGGCGTGCGTGACCGCCCCGCCCCGGCCCTGCCAGAAGGTCATCTGGTGGAGCTTTTCGGAAACCCGCTCCGGCTCGATAGCGCACTCGCCGAGGAAGTGCGGTCGCAGCAGTTGCAGCGAGGCATCTACCAGCGCCTTGCTGGTGTAGCAACTGCCATAGCCGACCAACCCCGCGTCGGTATGCACCTCCACGAGCGTGTGCAGGTTCTCATTGGGGTCGAAGCCCTGCGCCCAACCGCCGTCGGGCGTCTCGCCAAGTAGCGGAATCGTACGTATCTCGGTAATCTTCATCGGTGCGCCTCCCTCTCGCATACGCGCATTATAGCGCGCTCGCCGGGGCGCGTCAACCGCCAAACGAATCCACCGATGACACCGATTAGCCCAGATTTCAACAACCTAAACACGGATGGGATGGATCGGACGGATACCACGGATTCCAGGCCCTTATCCGTTGCATCCGTGTCATCCGTTCAATCCGTGTTCTTCTTGGGTTTTAATCTGTGCTAATCGGTGTCATCGGTGGATTTTAGGGTAGTTCGGAGGGGCGTAAGGAGATGGTCCGCCCGGTGTCGGCGGCCTGCTGGGCCTTCAGGGCGATTTCGGTGACGCGAAAGCCCTCTGCGAGGGAGATGGGAAGGGGCGCTTCACCGCGCAGAGTGCGTACAAACTGCGTGAAGAGGTCCGGCTGAGGCGGCAGCGGCAGGGAGCGCGGCCCCTGCTCGTGGGTGATGAGGGTCACTTTCTGTTCAATCAAAGCCGTTTCGACAACGCCGGATGTGCCCGCGATACGGACCCGCTCGTCTCCGTGCGTAGGCGCAGCCTCCGGGCGCAGATAATCGCAGGTCACGGCGACCACGCCGCCGTTATTCATGGTGAGCACGAATGCCGCCTGGCTGGCGCAGGCCGGATAGTCTGGGCGGGCCGTCGTTCCCTCACGCCCGCGCACCTCCGTGAACACGTCACCCAGAATCCAGTGCAGCCAGTCGAAGGCGTGGATGCCGATGAAGGGCGCGATGCCGGGAAACGTTCGGCGGCTACGAAAGTAGTCGGGCCGGGTTTTGCCCCATTTGTAGGTCTTCTGGCTGAAGCCCATCAGCGGCGTGCCGATCTTGCCCGCGCGCACGGCCTCGCGCACCGCCGCCAACTCCGCCTCCCCGCGCATCGTGTGCATGGGAACCAGGGGAACGTTGGCTTTCTGCGCCGCCTGGTAGAGCGTTTTGAGGGTCGGCAAGTCCATTGCCAGCGGCTTTTCCGCCATTACCGGCACTCTGCGCTCCAGGCAGGCCAGCGTCCAGTTTGGGATACGGTCGGGCCGGCAGCAGAGCTGCACCACATCCAGGCGCTCCGTATCCAGCATCCGGCGGGCGTCCTCGTACCGGCGCGTGCCCACCGTCAGGCCCGGAGCATGGTCAAACGCGCCGGTCGTCTCTTCCGGCCCGGCAGAAGCGACCGCAACCAGTTCGACACCGGGTATGTTCTTGAGGGCGGGCGCATACGTCTGCCAATGGCCGGTCGAACCGAGCAATCCAAGCCGCATAGTGCTACTCCTATCTAACCTCCGTCCTCTTCCAGTGCGAGCGCGATAGCCTGCTCTATCGTCAGGGCGCGGCCTTCCTTCCAGGCGGCGGCCAGCGCCTCCTCCCCTAACGCCCGGCAAAGCGCGGCGCGATCTTGCTCCTGCCTGGCCTGCTCGCCCGGCGCAAGCGGGGCCCCTATCGCCTCGCGCTGCGCCTCCGCCGCTCCCAGCAGACGGGCTGCCGTCCTAGCCCGTCCCTCCGCCAGCGCCAAGTTGGCAAACCCTTCCAGGGCTTCGGCCAGCCCGGTTTTATTCCCCAAAGCCTGCTCCAGGCGCAGGCTCTCCCCCAGACATCGCCGGGCTGTGGCATAGTCGCCCCGACTGCAATGAAGCCATCCCAGGGTTTGCAGCGCCCCGGCCACGCCATCACGATTATCCAGCTTACGAAAAAGTGTCAGGCTCTCTTCGGCGAACGCGCGCGCCGCCGTATTGTCCCCCCGCCTCCAGGCAATGCTGCCCAGGCAATCCAGGCAGAGCGCAGCGCCCCACTCATTGCCAAGCTGCCGATACATCGCCAGGCTTTCCTCCTGGAGCGCCCGCGCCGCCGCATCGTCGGCCTGCTTGCTGGCAATAATGCCCAGATTATGGAGCAGGTCAGCAATGCTTGTGGTATCCTCCAGATCGCGGAAAAACGCCAGGCTTTCCTCCTGGAAAGCGCGCCCCTGCACGAGGTCGCCCCGTACACAGGCGATAATGCCCAGGTTGTTGAGCGCCGTCGCGATGCCCCGCTTATCCCCCATCTCCCGGCGTATTGCCAGGCTCTGCTCAAACAGGCCCTGCGCGGTCGCGTAGTCGCCCTGATTCACCGCCAGGCCGCCTAGCCCGTTGAGCGCCATCGCAATGCCCGGCTCATCCTCCAACTCGCGGCGTATTGCCAGGCTCTGCTCATACAGGGAGCGAGCCGTCCCATAATCGCCCTGACATCCGGCCAGGCGCGCGATCTCCGATAGCGCTTTCGCCCGCAGCGCCGCTGGGGCCTCCGGGTTGCGCGCCAGCGCCTGCTCTAACCAGGCGCGTCCCTCGCTGCAATAGCTGCCTCCCACGTACCAGAACCAGCAGAGCGCTACAGCCAGCCGCAGGCCCGCCTCCGCTCCCTCCTCCTCAGCTTGGCTCCACTCCAGCGCCGCGCGCAGGTTCCCATGTTCCGCCTCGAACCGCTTCAGCCAGTACGATTGCCGCGGCCCGCCCCACTCCGGCTGAACCTGCTCGGCCAGCTGGAGAAACCAATCCCGATGCCGCTGGCGCAGTTCTCCTATCTCCCCGGTCTCCCACAACCGGTCGCGGCTATATTGGCGCACGGTCTCCAGCAGGCGATATCGGGCTTCTCCCTCCTCGCCGGGATCCACCAGCACCAGGGATTTATCCACCAGTTGGGTCAGCAGGTCCAGCACCTCCCAAGGCTCGATCCCCTCGCCGGAGCACACGGCCTCTGCCGCCTCCAACGTCCAGCCCCCGACGAAGACCGAAAGGCGGCGCAACAGCGTGCGCTCCGCCTCCGAGAGCAGATCGTAGCTCCAATCAATCAGGGCGCGCAAGGTCTGCTGACGGGGCAGGGCCGTGCGGCTGCCCCCGGTCAGCAGGCGGAAACGGTCGTCCAGGCGCGCGGCGATCTGATCCGCCGATAAGACCTTGATCCGCGCCGCCGCTAATTCAATGGCGAGCGGAATGCCGTCCAGCCGAACGCAAACCTGCGCCACCGCCGGTGCGTTCTGCTCGGTGAGGGCAAATCCGGGGTAGCTGAGGGCCGCCCGCTCGACAAAGAGGCGCGTCGCCTCGCACCGCGCCAGGGCAGGCACAAGCGCTGCCTCAGCAGACGGCAGGCGCGGCAGTTCCGGCAGCGAGAGAGAGGGCACGCGATAGGCCAGCTCGCCCGCAATGCCCAGCGCCTCGCGGCTGCTGGCCAGGATGCGCAGGTTCGGACAGGCTTGCAGCAGTGTCTCCGCTAACTGTGCGCAGGCGGCAGACAGGTGCTCGCAGTTATCCAGCAGAAGCAGCAGCGACTTTGGCTTGAGATGCTGCTGGAGCGTTTCCAGTAACCGCTGTCCCGGCTCTTCCCGGATGCCTAGCGTCGAGGCCACCGTTTGCGGCACCAGCGCCGGGTCAGCAATAGCGGCCAGTTCTACCAGCCAGACCCCATCCGCAAAATCGGCCAGCAGATCCGCGCCCACCTGCGCAGCCAGCCGCGTTTTGCCGCAGCCGCCGGAGCCGGTCAGGGTCAGCAGGCGGGTCCTGGAGAGCAGGCGCTTGATCTCTTCCATCTCCTTTTCCCGCCCGATGAAGCTGGTGAGTTGCACCGGCAGGTTGGTCGTCTCTGGGGAGAGAGAGCGCAGGGGCGGGAAATCGGCAGGCAGATCCGGGTGCAGAAGCTGGTAGATATGCTCGGGCTGCTGAAGATCCTTGAGGCGGTGCGAACCCAGATCGCGCAGGCCCGCCTGTGACGGCAGGGCGTCACCCAGCAGATCGCAGGCGGCCTGCGAGAGAAGCACCTGGCCGCCATGGCCGACCGCCAGCAGGCGGGCGATACGGTTGAGCGTGGGGCCGAAGTAGTCGCCGTCCCGCGCCTGCGCCGTCCCGGCATGCACGGCCATCCGCACGCGCAGCCCCATCTCCTCCGCAGCCGTGCCGGAAACCTCGGAGGCCGCGCGAACCACCATCCCGGCCAGCTCGCGCTGCGCTGCCAGGGCGGCGACGAGGGCATCCGGAGCCGCAGCAAAGACGGCGCAGAAAGCGTCGCCGATGGTCTTGAAGACATGGCCGCGATGCGCCTCTACCGCCTCACGGAGGAGAGCGTCATGGCGGGCGAGTGCCTCGCGCATCGCCTCCGGGGCGCGTTCCCAGAGCCGGGTGGACCCCTCGATATCCGTGAACAGAAAGGTAGCCGTGCCCTCCGGCAGCGTAGACATAGCGATTGCCTCCGCGCGCAAGGTAGTCACTCCCATCTGCGCTGGCGTCTCTCATGGAGCGCACGCCTTGTAAGATGGCCCCACACGGTTGTGGGTGTCTACCCGCGCTGCGTTGTCCCTCGCCTTTTCGACGCACCCGTCTTTATCTCCTGCGGTTGACTTGCGCCCGCCTTTGCGCTATGATGGAGCGCGCCCCCCGCGCAGCAGAACCGCGCTCAGGTTACCGGAAGGAGGATCCAAGATGATTCCACGCAAGCTCCTGCCCGTGCTCATGCTCTCTATCACGGCTTTGATGGCTCCTGTGATGTCGCCTGCCCTGCCCGTGCAGAAAGCGCAGGCTGCCGCGCCGCCGCTGCCGACGGTGACGGGCGTCGCCGCGCAGCCTCTGGCGGCGCAGGTGAACCGGCTGGTCCAGGCGCTGGATTACCTGGGAAGCCCGCTGCCGGAAAAGACCAGGGCTGCGCTCAGGCGTGCCGTCGCCGAGACCGACGATGCGCGGCTCGTCCAGGCTGTCCAGGCGGCGCTGGACCCCTATTGCCTGCTCATGGTGGACATCAATCCGGAATCGCGCGTGAAGGTCATGCAGGGGCCTGCCAGACCGGAGCTCGTCGAGCAGGGCTGGCGGCAGTTCCTGGTCAAAGTCCACAACGCGGCGGGCGTGACGGCGGAACTGCGCGCGGTAAGCCCCAACGCGCTGCCCCTGCATGGCTCGCCGCCGGCAGAAGTGCGCAACCGCTGGCTGGATATGCAGATGTTTGACGGTCAGCCGCTTGCCAAAACGTTGAGCGGATTGGAATTGGAGTACCGGGTTATCCAACTCTACAGCCGGGACTCAGGCCGGCGCGAGGCCCAAATCGGCTTCAACGTCGGGCAGGGCACGCAGGACATCGGCTTCCGCAACGCCGCCGACATCCTGTTCCGCTGCCTGCCCGCCTCCGAGGTCACGCTGCGCGTGCGGGATGAGAACGGCCAGCCGACGACCGCCATGTTCACTATCCGCGACCGGCAGGGGCGAGTTTACCCTTCGCAGGCCAAGCGCCTCGCTCCCGACTTCGCCTTTCAGCCCCAGGTCTATCGCGCGGACGGTGAAAAGCTCAAGCTGCCCAGAGGCATGTACACCGTCGAGTACACGCGCGGGCCGGAGTATCTCGTCAAAACGCAGACCGTCGCGCTGAATGGCAAGCCGCAGACCCTGACGTTTAACCTGGAACGCTGGGTAGATCCCTCTAAACTCGGCTGGTGGTCGGGCGATCACCATATCCACGCGGCGGGCTGCGCGCACTATGCCAACCCGACGCAGGGCGTCTACCCACTGGACATGATCCGCCACTGCCAGGGCGAAGACCTGAAGGTTGGCTGCAACCTCACCTGGGGGCCATGCTTCGACTTCCAGAAGCAGTTCTTCACCGGCCAGGTGGATAAAGTCTCGCAGTACCCTTACCTGCTCCGCTACGACATCGAGGTATCGGGCTTCGGGTCGCATCAGTCCGGCCACCTGGTTCTGCTGCGCCTGAAGCAGGAGATCTATCCGGGCGGCGACTCGGATAAGCACTGGCCGACCCTCTGCCTGAATACCCTTCGCTGGGCCAAGCGGCAGGGCGCGGTGTGCGGCCCGGCCCATTCCGCCTTCGGGCTGGAAGTCCCGCCCGATTCGCCCCTGCCCAACTACATCGTCCCGCCCTACAATGGCATCGGCGCGAACGAGTACATCGTGGACGTGACCCACCAGGTCCCCGGTCCGGACGGCAAGCCCGTCCCCGCCGTAGATTTCATGTCTACGGTAGATACGCCGTACCTGTACGAGCTCAACATGTGGTACCACACCCTCAACTGCGGCTACCGGACGCGCATCAGCGGCGAGACCGACTTCCCCTGCATCTCCGGCGAGCGCGTCGGCATGGGACGCTCCTACGTCAAGCTGGACGGCAAGCTGGACTTCGATAGCTGGTGCGAGGGCATCCGCAACGGGCGCTGTTACGTCAGCGATGGCAGAAGCCATCTGATGGAGTTCACGGTCAACGGCCTGGGCGTCGGCGAAAAGGGCAGCGAACTGCGGCTGGCGCAGCCTGCCTCCGTCCACCTCACCGCCAAAGTCGCCGCGCTGCTTCCGGAGAAGCCGGATACGTCCGTTGATGCCGCCAGAGAAAAGAACAATCCCTGGGCCTGGCCGTACTGGCATCTGGAGCGCGCCCGCATCGGTCAGACGCGTGAGGTTCCGGTAGAGGTCGTCGTCAACGGCTACCCGGTCGCCCACAAGAACCTCGTCGCGGATGGCAAGATACAGGACATCGCCTTCGACGTGCCGATAAAGCGCAGCAGTTGGGTGGCGCTGCGCATCCTCGGCTCCTCGCACACCAATCCTGTGTTCGTCCTTATCGGCGACAAACCCATTCGCGCCAGCCGCCGCAGCGCCGAATGGTGTCTCAAAGGCGTGGATCAGTGCTGGTCGCAGAAACAGAAGTTCATCAAGCCGGAAGAGATGGACGACGCGCGCAAAGCCTACGATCACGCGCGCGATACCTATCGGCAAATCTTGAGCGAGTGCGACGCCGATTAAGCTATTGACACGCGCCGCCCGCTACGGTATAATGCACCCGTAAATCACCATTCTATTTAAAGGGAGCCGCAAAACCTGTGATGCGCATGAGGATCGTTCGCTAACGTAGATGCCGGAACGCCTGGGGTCGCCCATCCGCCCTTTTATCGAACCAGCGTGGAATTGAAACACGGGAGTTCGGATTGGGGCTTGCGTTCGCGTCTCGTTGTCGGGCCGTCCTCTGTGACGCAGGATGTAGCGCTCGGTCTTCGGGCCGGGCGAGGATTGAAACCCCGCCTACGATTTCGCACCGCTTTTTCTGCCGCCCTATGCGCTTTTCCGGCGCATAGGGCGGTTTTGTTTTTGGTTGGCACGAGCGCGCCGGAGAGACGCCCGCTCCGGGTTTGCGCGCCTGCACGCCGCGTATGCAAGATAAGAGGGCCAAGCATGACCCCACAGAAAAGGCTATCAGGAACGTTAAGAGTGCGCACCAGTTGGGACCCGGTGGCAGACTGGTATAACGGCTGGGTGGGCAAACGCGGCAGCGACCACCATCGCCGGCTGGCGATTCCGGCGGTGCTGGAGTTGCTGGAGCCGCGCCCCGGCGAGCATATTCTCGACATCGGCGCGGGGCAGGGCGTTCTGGCGCCCTTTATTGTCCGGGCGCGGGCGCGCTATACGGGCCTGGACGCCAGCAGCCGATTGCTGGAGTTCGCCCGCAAACATCATGGCGAGCAGGGCCGCTTCCTTCTGGCCGACGCGCACCGGCTGGCAGAGCTGCCGGAGTTACATCAGCGCTTTGATGCCGCCGTCTTTCTGCTGAGCTTGCAGGACATGGACCCGCTGGCTTCGGCGCTGACTTCCGCCGCCTGGACGCTCCGACACGGCGGTCGTCTGATCCTGCTGATGACCCATCCCTGTTTCCGCGTGCCCTGGCAGAGCGGTTGGGGCTGGGACGAGCGGCGCAAGCGGGCGTTCCGGCGCATCGAGAGCTATCTGACCCCGTTTTCCGTGCCGATGCAGCCCTATCCGGGCGGAAACGGGGCCACGCGCAGCTTTCACCGCCCGCTGCAAGCCTACATCAACAGCCTGGCGGAGTGCGGCCTGCTGGTGGAGCGCCTGCGCGAAATCCCGGCTGACAAAGCGCGCGCCGAGAACCTGGACAACCGGGAGATACCGCTCTTTCTGGGCTTACGCGCCCGCAAAGTGAAGACTTAATCACCACCCGCTACGAGGGAGGCGACTTTATGTTTAATGCACACAATATCAGCAAATATTATGGGGCGCGGGCGCTGCTCGACGGCGTTTCGCTTTCGATTGGAACCGGAGAGCGTGTGGGCCTGGCCGGGCGCAACGGCTGCGGCAAAAGCACGCTGCTGCGCATCCTGGCCGGGGCCGAGGCGGCGGATCGGGGCGGCGTCGGCGGGCTGCGGCGCGGGCTGTCGGTCGGCTACCTGCCGCAATTGTCGGACTTCGCGCCGGATTTGACCGTGATGGAGGCGGCAATGGAGGGCTTGCCTCCGGGCGTGGCGGCCTGGCAGGTGCGCAAGGCGCTCTTCGGGCTGGGCTTTCGCGAGAATCAGATGCCGCAGCGGGCCGGGACGCTTTCCGGCGGCGAGAAGACGCGCCTGATGCTGGCGCGGTTGCTGGTCGGTGAGCATGATCTGTTGCTGCTGGATGAGCCGACGAATCACCTGGATATTTCCATGCTGGATTGGCTGGAGACCTATCTGCGCGCCTATCGGGGCGCGTTCCTGGTCGTCTCGCACGACCGGCGGTTCCTGGATCGGACGGTAACGCGCATCCTCGAACTCGACGAGGGCCGCTTGATCGAGTACACGGGCAACTATACCGCCTATGCGGAGGCCAAGCGGCGCGCGTTGGAGCAGCAGCAGGAGGATTACATTCTTCAGCAGCGGCAGATACGCGCCCTGCGGGAGTTTGTCAACCGGCAATTGAACTGGGCTGCCGCCACGCAGAGCGGCCCGAAGCGGGGACGCGACTTCCGGGGGCGCATCTCCGAGAAGATGGCCAAGCGGGCGCGCGCCGCCGAGCGCAAGATCGAGCAGATCGTCAACCCGCCCGGCATGGAGGAGAAGCCGGGACGCCGGGGCGAGGTAGAGAAACTGCGCGACATGGCCCATCTCTCGGCTAAGTTCCTGGTGGAGCGCCGCAGCGGCCAGATCGTTTTTGAGGCGCGGGATGTCGCCAAGTCCTTCGGGGAGCGCACGCTGTTTGCGGGGCTGGATACCTACGTCACCTACGGCGAGCGGATCGGCATCGTCGGCCCCAACGGTGCGGGCAAGACGACGCTGGCGCGTGTGCTGCTGGGCCTGGAGCCGCCCAGCGCGGGGGAAGTCCGCACGGGAGCGGGCGTGCAGCCGTTATTTCTCACGCAGGAGCAGGAGCATCTCGATCCGGACAAGACCGCCCTGGAGATCCTGGAGGCAGGGGGCAACTTCACCCATACGGAGGCGCGCACGCTCCTGGCCTGCTTCCTGTTTCGGGAATCGGAGGTGTACAAGCGCGTGCGCGACCTTTCCGCCGGGGAGCGGGTGCGGCTGGCGGTCGCCGGCGCGGTCGTCTCCGGTGCAAACCTGCTCGTGCTGGATGAGCCGACCAACCATCTCGACATTGACACGCGGGAGCGCCTGGAGGATGCCATCGCCGCCTATTCCGGCACCCTCCTGGTGATCTCGCACGACCGCTACCTGCTCGACCGTCTTGCCGAGCGGCTGCTGGTGGTAGACAGAGGCCGCATCCAGGACTATCCCGGCAACTATAGCGATTGGGAAGCGTGGCGTGATGGCGTTCCCGATAGGCAGGCCGACATACTCTGAGTCTGCGTTCCTGCCGGGCGAACGAGGCCCGGCGTTGTTGGCGGCAATCCGGAAAAGAGGAATGCTCTCCCGGCAGCGCGAATTCAAAAACATCCGACGAAACTGTGGTTTATGATGGAGCCTTCGAGAGGCAATCACTTTTGATGGCAGGGCTACCCGAATTCTTTCGCACCACTGGAGAATTTCAGGGAAGACCCGGACAATGGGAGAGCCTGATACCCGGCGCAGGGTACACGGCAACCACAGGAGCGGCTGAACAGGAGCCATGCCATGAAGCGCCGTACCCGGAAGTGTCCTGCCTGCCAGCACACGATCCCTCGCTACTCGACCCAATGTCCCTATTGCGGCTGGAGATCTAAAATTGCCAATGTAGGCTACTTGTTGGTGGCGGTCCTGATCGCCGGCGCTATCATGCTGCTTTTGCGCGCGCGCTAGGATAGGCGGAGGGGCAGAAAGGAAAGAGGCCCGGCGCTTCGTGCCGCCTCCGCAAAGCAGGCTTGCCGTGTACGCAACGCACAACCAGATGCTTATAGCCGTGCCAGATAGGCTTTTCCTTCCCAAAGAAGAGCGAGAGCAGGGTAATTTGCCCTGCTCCCGTTGTTCATCCTATTGCCTGTGGCCTACTCCCTGCTGCCCGCTCAGGCGCGGGCGAGTTCGGTGCGCTTTTCGGCCCGCTTGCGCATGTTGGCGTCCAGGATCTTCTTGCGCATCCGTATGTTTTTCGGAGTCACTTCAACCAACTCGTCCGATCCGATGTACTCGATGGCGCGATCCAGAGACATTTCAATGGGCGGGGTGAGACGCACGGCGATGTCGCCGGTGGAGGAGCGCATGTTGGTCAGGTGCTTGGCCTTGCAGACGTTGACCTCCAGATCGGTGTCGCGGATGTGCTTGCCGACGATCATGCCCTCGTAGACTTCGACGCCGGGGCCGATAAAGAGCGCGCCGCGCTCCTCGGCGTTGGCAAGGCCGTAGGGATTGGTGAGGCCGCTTTCCGAGGCGAGCAGCGAACCGTTGCGAGTACGGGTGATCTCGCCGGCGTAGGGCTTATAGCCTGCAAACAGGCTGTTCATGACGCCGGTGCCGCGCGTAGCGGTCAGGAAGTCGTTGCGGAAGCCGAGCAGGCCGCGCGTCGGAATCAGGTAGGTGAAGAAGACGCTGCCGTTGGCGAGGCGCATGTCCTGCATCTCCCCGCGCCGCTGGCCCATCTGCTCGACGACCACGCCCTGATACTGCTCTGCGACCTCGATCTCAACCTGCTCCCAGGGTTCCAGACGGCGGCCATCCTCATCCTCGCGGAAGATGACCTCCGGCTGCGCCACCTGAAGCTCGTACCCTTCGCGGCGCATCGTCTCGATTAAAATCGCCAGGTGCAGCTCGCCGCGCCCGCTGACCAGGAAGGTATCCGGGCTGTCCGTCTCCTCCACGCGCAGGCTGACGTTGGTTTCCAGCTCTTTGAATAGGCGCTCGCGCAGCTTGCGGCTGGTGCTGTAGATTCCCTCGCGTCCGGAGAGCGGGCTGGTGTTGACGCCGAAGGCCATCCGCAGCGTCGGCTCATCCACGCGGACGGTGGGGACGGCGCGGGGGTAGTCGCGACTGGCGACCGTCTCCCCGATGCCGACGTCGGCCAGGCCGGTAACCAGGCAGATCTCGCCCGCCGCAACCTCCTCCTGCTCGACCTTCTTTAAGCCCTCGAAGACAAAGGTTCCGACGATCTTGCCGGGGCGGATATCGCCGTCCCGGGCGATGATGGCGACGTTTTCGCCGGGATGGACGCGGCCCGCGTGTACCTTGCCGATTCCGAAACGCCCGCGATAGTCGTCGTAGTCCAGGCTGGAGACGAGCATCTGCAAGGGCGCGTCCGGGTCGCCTTTGGGCGCGGGCAGGTGGCCGATGATGGTCTCAAAGAGCGGGCGCAGGTCGGTTCCGGGCGTGTCGAGGTCAAGCGTGGCTGTGCCCTGACGCGCGCAGGTGTAGACGATGGGAAAGTCCAACTGCTCCTCGTTGGCGCCCAACTCCACGAACAGGTCGAAGGTCTGGTCTACGGCCCAGTGCGGGCGAGCGTCGGCGCGATCGATCTTGTTGACCACGACGATGGCTTTATGGCCCATCGCCAGGGCTTTCGAGGTGACGAAGCGGGTCTGCGGCATGGGGCCGTCCACCGCGTCCACCAACAGCAGCACGCCGTCCACCATGCCCATGACGCGCTCGACCTCCCCGCCGAAGTCGGCATGGCCGGGCGTGTCCACGATGTTGATCTTGATGCCGTTGTAGGAGACGGCGGTGTTCTTGCTAACGATGGTAATGCCGCGCTCGCGCTCCAGGGCGTTGCTGTCCATGACGCGCTCGGCGAACTCCTGGTTGGCGCGGAAGACATTGCCCTGCCGCAGCAGGCCGTCCACGAGCGTGGTCTTGCCGTGGTCAACGTGGGCGATAATGGCGATATTGCGAATTTTGTCCTGAGTATACTGGCTCATGCTTTCCTTCAAACACACGAAAAAGGCGCGGCCCGCTTCCCTGACCGCGTCGAGACATTAGCAGTAGGATTACTTCTGTTTCCGCTTAGCCGATAACGGCTTTCGCCGCTGGAACACCTATGAACGAGGCGTCGTTTCTTGCCGGGCGATGGTAGAAGTGTTCGCATCCTCGGTCTGATAGGGCTGTTTCGATAGGCGCGCTTCCGCTTGCAGGAAGTCCCTCCGGTGCGAAAGCGGCTCAAAAGCATCCCGGATGCCGAGGTCTTCCGGGTGTTGGCTCACCCATCGGTGCAGTTCTACGGTCGCCTGCTCTACTTCGGCTAGCGTTTCCGCATGATGCGCCAGAGAAAGAATACGCTCTCTTTCCGGATCATTCAAGTAGTTCATCGTACCCTTCTCTCCAATACGCTTCGAGCGGCGGATACAGCAGCTAAAACGCGCTTGCCTCTTGCTCCACCCATCCGGATACCCATTTGCAGCAATGCCGAATGTCGCTCTCTTATCGGGGTCTTTAAGAGTTGCAAATAGAATGCCTGTTCTGCTTCTGCGTTTAGCGCCTGCCGAATGCGCTCTAGAGCCTCGATATAGGGGTTGAAGGGATGCCCGGCTTCAACGCTCGCGAACGTTTCCTCTGCTACTATTATACCCAACCGAAAGAGGATTTGAGGGCGTACTATGCGCTGTAACCTCTCGACCACGCCTTCTTCCCATCCATAAAACTGGTTATAGTCTCGCAGGTTATATCCCTCAGAGAAAGAGTGCAGTATCTCATGGATAAGGGTACGCCAACGCACATCTAGATTAACAAGGGCATCATCCAACTCAATGCGGCAGTCGAAAGGCTTCTTGCCTAGAAAGTCTGCGTTAGGGATCAGATAGAGTTCACGATTCCAATTGGATTCCCGCCCGATGACCTCTTCCAAGATGGCTGCGATCTGCCGCAACTCCTCTTGAATTCTACGAGTGGCATCCTCAGCCATCAACAGAGCATCCTCTGCCGACACGCGAAAAAAGCGCGGCCCGGTCGCCGCGACGGATCCCTCTGTGGTTGTTCTCTTCTAACAGGCTCGAATTATTATACCACATCAGAGTAGTTGGTGACGACGCAGCCGCTCGCTTCATGAGAATAAGGACAGAGCTTCTTGCAACGGGATTGTTGGGCTACTCTTCTCTACGGTGATAGGCATCTCGTCCCAGGTACGTCCATCTAAGAGCCGTCCGCCTGCCTTTGGAGTTCGACCGCCCCATTGCTTGAAGAAGAAGGCAACACCGACAGCCTGGCAGCGGTCGCGCAGGTCGCGAATCCAGTCGGGGTCCGGCGGGCGGTAGTGTGGCCCGCTCTCCCCGCCAGCGATGAGCCAATGAATACCTTCAAGGTTCAGACGGGGCAGCGGCCCAAGAAGCGGTTCGGCGCTAATGAATCGGACGTAGGCAGGTACTTTACGGAGGTGGTCGGCACGGGAAACCATCTGATCTAATTCGATGCTAACACCCGCCCAGATGTGCGGTCGCCAGGGAAGCGTTTGCCCAAGTTCGGCAAGGCGAGAACTGCGCTTGGTGAGTACCTGGTAGATGTGCCAATCAGCCTTGACCATCGTATCAAAGACGCGGCGGATATAGTCGTCAGGGATGTCCTTATGGAATAGATCAGACATAGAGTTGACAAAGATACGTCGGGGTTTACGCCACTGTAGTGGTAGCTCCAACCGTTCCGGCCACAGCTTGAGGTCAAAGCCTTGTTCATAAGGATGTCCCGTCACGCCGCGAAACCGCTCCGCAAAGGTCATAGCATAGCAGTGGTCGCATCCCGGCCCGACCTGCGTGCAGCCCGTCACAGGATTCCACGTTGCATCCGTCCACTCAATTGCAGAGTTATTGCTCATGCTATTATTTCCATGAACTTAGTTGATTAGCTTAATGCAAGAATGGCGTCACGTATGTCAGTTGGAAGAAAAGAAAGACTTTCAACACATGCACGGTCAAAACCGGGATGCTGCTCATTAGGAATCTTCAACTTTCCATTGTCACATATCAGCAATGGCAATTCGATTAGAGCACGATCATCTTGCAGACTGACAGCCGATAATGTGTCTGTCTGACTTTCCATCAAAAAGGCAAAATGTATCATCCGTGCCTTTTGATGCCCCACATATGAAATAGGTGGTAGACATTGGCTCTGAAACATACAGGGTTCCGATACTGCTTTAATAAATGATGGAACGGCTGCTTTAAGTTTATAATGGAGCTTTCCGCTACCCTGGTTTAGATACCAATCAACTAACTCACGCCAGCCTGCCCCAAGATTTCGTCTGTCACGGAGGTCGCGTAGATAACGGAACGTGTCAATAGTTTGAGACAGCCGAGCGTAAGATTTTACTGTAGTAAAGCCGATCCTGGTTCGGCCACTGCCCGACCGGTTTCGGGCGGGTTGATCCACACCGCCTCC
>Ga0209810_1001017_pt1 | contig 48073 bp, 39 predicted proteins | sample Coa_R1_7_FD_187159 | JGI IMG/M metagenome (GOLD analysis project Ga0209810, IMG submission 187159) | Surface soil microbial communities from Centralia Pennsylvania, which are recovering from an underground coalmine fire - Coalmine... | ecosystem: Environmental > Terrestrial > Soil > Unclassified... | reverse complement strand
ACGGATCGGAGGTTTTCAACCCCCGGCTCCAGGGCCTAACGGCCAAGCGACTGCAAGGGACGCCGCTCAACGGTTCGCGGCTCGGCCTTGCGACTAGCGGACGCCCCGTAAAGCCCGGTGTTCCGTCCGCAGTCGCAAGGCAAAGGCACGCGTGTCGCGAGGCGGAGGCGCCGACCCTGGCAGTGGTAGCGCCGTCCCTTGCAGTCGGTTGGCGGCAGGGCCGCCTACCAGACGGGTACTTTCCGTGCCCGGCCCGAGAGGGATTCAGACGGAAAACCTGAGGGAGGTCGAGGAGGAAAGGTATCGTGCCGCTGGCTTCTACTCTGGAGATATTGCGCCGCGCCCGGCGCGAAGGCTACGCCGTTGCCGGTTTTGAGCCGTATAACATAGAACAGATCCAGGCGGTGATCGAGACGGCGGAGGAAGAGCGCGCGCCGGTACTGATCCAGCTCTGGGCGGAAGTCATTCAGACATGGGGCGTGGAGGCGCTGGTCGGCATCGTGCGCGAGGCCGCCGGACGCGCGCAGGCGCCCGTCGGGCTGCACCTGGACCACGCCACCGACGACGCGCTGATTGATGTCGCCCTCGCCGCCGGATTTACCTCAGTCATGTTCGACGGCTCGACGCTGCCGCTGGAGGAGAATATCGCGCGCACGCGGGCGGTCGTGGCGCGGGCACATGCGCGCGGCGTCCCCGTCGAGGCGGAGCTGGGCCTGATCGGCCATCTTCAGCCGCAGGACGACGTGGAGGCCGTCATGGAGCAGGTCACCCGCCTGCTGACCGACGTGCCCACGGCCGTGCGCTTTGTCCGCGAGACGGGGCTGGATGTCCTGGCCCCCGCCGTCGGCACGATCCACGGCTGCCGGCTGCCGGTGGCCCGCGTGGATATTGCGCGCATCGCCGCCCTCGCCGAGGCGACCGGCGTGCCCCTGGCGCTCCACGGAGGCAGCGGTGTCGGCGATAGGGTCATCCAGGAGGCGATCCGCGCGGGCATCGCCAAAGTAAACATAGATACGGAAGTCCGGACGGTAACTATTGCGGCGCTCAAGGAGGCCGTCGCCCACATCGGCACGACCGGGGCGCCCATCTTTATGGATTTCGCCGCCTACCCACGCGCGGTCAAGGCGGCCACCAAAGAGGCCGTACGCCACCGCCTGCGTATGGTGGGTGCTAGCGGCAAAGCCTGAAGGAGAAGCCCTCACCCCCGGCCCCTCGTGTAGGGAGTAGGGTATAGGGTGTAGGGTCGCCTGCCCTCACCCCCTAACCCCACTGCAAGGGTCGGCGCTCAACGGTTCGCGCCTCCGCCTTGCGAGCCCCGGCGCTGCGGGAGAGGGGAGAGCAGAAGCCAGGGTTTTCCTCTGCCCACGTCGGTGTCGCAAGGCGGAGGGCCGAATTATTGCAGGCCCGACCCTGGCAGTCAGCGGGCCTGGCTAGGCGGAGGTTCCCAACCGTTGAGGAACCGACCCTAGCAGAGCCCCACAGCGGCAGGGTTTAGCCCATAACTGTTGAATGCTCGCCTGCTAACTGACGTTGTTGCGCCCTATTGACAGACGTTGTACCCGAAGCAGAGCGGTTATTGATGGCAAGCATTGAATTTTCTGCTGTCGGTAACACTCAAGGACAGACAACAGCGCGCTACGAGCGAACGGCCATTCAACGAGTATGGGGGTTAGCCTGCCGCTATAGGGGGTTAGGTCAGAAGACGGCGAAAGGACAGGGATCATGGAGGATCATCCGCTGCTGGTGTTTGCGATAGAGCGGGCGGCGCCTCCGCTGCGCGCCCTGCGCGATGCGCTGCAAGCGGCGGGCTACCCGGCGGGCATCGGCGTCGGCACCGTGGGCGAGGCAACCGAGGAACAGCTTGACAGCACGGATTGGGAGGCGGCTTTCATTCGCTGGACCGAGCCTAACCCCCATGAGGTGGCACTGGTGGAGCGTGCCCTCTGCGAGCGTGAGGAGGAGGCCGCCAACGCCGTGGCGCAGGCGCTGCGCCTGGTCGCCAATTACCCCGAATCCGCCGGCAGGCTGATTGTCGCAGATCACCTGCGGCGCATCCAGGCCGTCTATGCCTGGCAGCTCTACGACCCGCTCCTGGCCGATGAGGACCACCCGGCCTGGGAGGCGCTGGATGTGGCGCTGCGCACCCTCGCCCAGCAAAGCGATGGCATCATCTACGCCCAGGCGGAAGGCTTTTATGATGCCGACGGCGAAATGCTGCTCCTGGAGGCAGGGGACGAGATAGAGCTTGGAAATTGGGAGGAAGAGGACGAAGACGAGGAAGAGTAAGCCCTGCTCGCGTCCCCGCAATCACGAACGGATAGATGGAGTTCAACCACGCATGAGCATTCTGATAGATGAGACCACGCGCGTGCTCGTACAGGGCATCACCGGGCGCGACGGCAGCTTTCATACGGCCCAGATGATCGAGTACGGCACCCAGGTCGTTGCCGGCACGACGCCGGGCAAGGGCGGCCAGGTCACGCAGGGCGTCCCGGTGTTCAATACCGTGCAGGAAGCGGTCCGGGAGACGGGAGCCAACGCCTCCGTGATCTTCGTCCCCGCCCGCATGAATGCCGCCGACGCCATTGTGGAGGCCGCCAGCGCGGGCATACCGCTCGTCGTCTGCATCAGTGAAAACATTCCGACCCAGGATATGATCCGGGTCAACGCCGTCCTTAAGCGCGACGGCAGAACCCGGCTTATCGGGCCGAACTGTCCCGGACTGATCTCGCCCGGCAAATGCAAGATCGGCATCATCCCCGGCAGCATCTTCACGCCCGGCCCGGTCGGTCTGGTCTCGCGCAGCGGCACGCTGACCTACGAGATCGCCGACGAGTTGACACGCGCCGGATTGGGCCAATCCACCGGCGTCGGTATCGGCGGGGACCCGATGATCGGCACCAAGTTTGTGGACATCCTGCCGATGTTCGAGGCCGACCCACAGACGGAGGCGATTGTGCTGGTCGGCGAGATCGGCGGCAGCGATGAGGAGGCAGCGGCGGAAGTTATCAAGACCATGCGGAAGCCGGTGGTCGGTTTCATCTCCGGGCGCACCGCGCCTCCCGGCAAGCGCATGGGCCATGCCGGAGCGATCATCTCCGGCACCAGCGGCACGCCGCAGGCCAAAGTCGCCGCATTGCAGGCCGCGGGCGTTCCCGTCGCCGATGCCCCGCATGAGATTCCCGAGCTCATCCGGCAGGCGCTGGCAAAGGCGCATTAGCCGCAAAGAAGCGCACATAAACGCAAGTGAATTAGCCCTCACTCCCTTCCCCGCTCCCGCAGCCCTCTCCGGGCCTCCAAAAAGGCCCGGAGAGCAGAGATAGTCAGGCGACGTAGAGGAAGGATTTCAATTCAGGCATCGCGAACCTTCCCTCGTCACTTCTGCGAACGGATTCTACGTGTACAACGCCCATGAAACGCCCGGACAGTCCTGCCATTCCTCCCATCTGTAGGATAGAAATGTTCGGTGGGCTGCGGGTTTACCTGGGCGAGCAGCTTATCGCTCGGTTCACCACCCAGAAAGCCGCCTCTCTGCTTGCCTACCTCGCCTGTCACCGCCGGGAGACCCACCCGCGCGAGGTGCTGATCGAGCTCCTCTGGCCCGAGAGTGAACCGAAAGCAGGCCGCGCCAGCCTCAGCCAGGCCCTCTCTTCCCTGCGCCGTCAACTGGAGCCGCCGGGCGTTCCTACCGGCGCCCTTCTCCAGACGACCTATGCCTCCGTTGGATTGAACGCCGACGCGGTCACCACAGACGTTGCTGCGTTTGAAATGGCGCTGCGTCTGGCGGCGCAGACGTTAGACGGCAGGGAGCGGGCGCCGTTGCTGACGCAGGCGCTGGAGCTCTATCGCGGAGAGTTGCTGCCCGGCTTCTATGAAGACTGGGTGCTGGTAGAGCAACGGCGGCTGGCGGACCTGCATTTTCAGGCGGCACGCCGCTTATCCGCGTGCCTGCAAGAGGCCGGAGAATCGGATCGTGCGCTCGATGTCGCGCGCCGTGCGCTCTCCGCCGACCCGCTGCGGGAGGAGGCGCACTCCGACCTGATCCGTCTCTACGCCGCCCTCGACCAGCCCTCCGCGGCGCTGCGCCAGTATCGGGAACTGGAACGCCTGCTGCGGGAGGAGTTGGGCGCGACGCCCTGCGCGGCTACGCGCGCCCTGGTCGAACGGCTGCTTCACGAGGCCCCCGTTCTCGCCGGTCCGAACACACCCTCGAAAGCGCAATCCATGCGTCGTCCCCAACGGAAAGAGGGGAAACCGGCCAACCCGTCTTCCATGTCCTGTCCAGCAAGAAGCGACGGGGACGAGGACCGCACAATAGGCGCCGAGCATTCTATACTGACCGGCTATCTTCCCCCGCAGGCGACCCGCTTCTTCGGACGTGAGGAGGAGATAAAGAGGTTAGCTGAGATGTCCGTCGGAGCATTTCGGCTAATTACCCTGACCGGGCCGGGCGGCAGCGGCAAGACGCGCCTGGCGCTGGAAGTCGCGGGCTGGCTGCGGGAAGTCTACCAGGGGGCCATCTGGTTTGTGCCGTTGGCGGACCTGCGGGACGCGCGCAGAATTCCCGACACCATCGCCGACGTGCTGTGCCTGCCCCGTTTCCCCAACATCGAGCCGATGGAGCAGGTAGTCGCGGCACTCTCCCGGCAGCCCGCGCTGCTGCTGCTGGACAACATGGAGCATCTGCTGGCGGCGGAGTGGCGCAAGTCTGAGGACGGCGCGGCGGTCGTGCGGGCGCTGCTGGACCGCGTGCCTTCGCTGACCTGCCTGGTCACCTCACGGCAGCCGCTCGGCCTCTCCGGGGAACGCGAATTACCGGTCAAGCCCCTGCCGACACCGAACCGGAGTGAAGGAGCAGAGTCATCTGGGAGCCATGCCAATCCATCCCTCCTCGTGCAGTATCCAAGCGTCGCCCTGTTCGTAGACCGGGCGCAGGCAGTGAAGCCGGATTTCCAGGTAACAGAGCGGAACGCGGCTGCCGTCGCCGAACTGTGCCGCCGGTTGGAAGGCATCCCACTGACGATAGAGTTGGCGGCGGCGCGCGCAAAGGTCTTGACGCCCGCGCAAATGCTTCAGCAGTTGGAGCGCCGCTTCGACTTGCTGGTCAGCCGCAAGCGGGACGCGAGTGAGCGGCATCGGTCGCTGTGGGCGGCGGTCGAGTGGAGTTATCGGCTGCTCTCTCCCGACCTGCGCCGCTTCTTTGCGCGCCTGAGTGTGTTTCGGGGCAGCTGGACGCTGGAGGCGGCGGAGGCGGTCTGTGAGGAGCCGCTGGCGCTGGACTACCTGGAGTACCTTCAGGAGTGCTCCCTGGTGTTCTCAGAGGAGACAGAACAGGGAATGCGCTTCCATATGCTGGAGACACTGCGGGAGTATGCGGTGGAGCAGCTGCCGCCTGCCGAGCGCATAGCAGTCGGACGCAGGCATGCCGAATACTTTGTGGCGCTGGTGGAGGAGATCGAGTCCCACTCTGTCGGATGGGACGATAGCGTGCAGGTGGACCGGCAAGAGCAAGAGTATGAGAACCTGCAGGCGGCGTTTAAATGGTGCCAGGCAACGGAGGGCGGCGCGGAGATGGGTCTGCGTCTGATCGGTGGCCTCCGGCGGTTTTGGATGAATCACGGCGCCGTGCACGAAGCGAGGAGATGGCTGGAGGGCATCCAGAACCTGCTGGCCGCCAGCCGCACGGCACCGCTGCGCATACGTGCAAGGGCGATCTACTGTGCTGTGGGCTTTGTCCCCTCGCATGAGCGCGCTCATACGCTTCTGGAAGAAAGCGTAGCGCTCGCGCGCGCCTCGGGGGACTGGCGGATGCTTTGCGAGGCGCTGGGTTCGCTGGGGTGTAATGTAGTGCTTGTGCAGGGTGACCCTGCGCGAGGCTGGGCGCTGCTGGACGAATGCCTGGCCTTGGGACGGGCCGCGGGCGATGAGAGAGTGCTGGCCTTTGCGCTTGGCGCACTGGGGACGACGGCGCTCAACCAGGGCGACTTTGAGCGGGCGACCCCGTGGCTGGAGGAGAGTCTGGACCTCTATCGCCGGATCGGCTATTGGCCTGGCGTCACTACCTTGCTCGGCGAACTGGGCTATCTGTACGTCCAGCAAGGGAACTATGACCGCGCCGCCGTCCTATTTGAGGAGGAAGTGGCCCTATTTCGGAAATGGAAGAATACGACGGGTGTTGCCCACGCTCTCTGGCATCTGGCGAACGTGGCACGAGGCCGGGAAGATTACGCGCAGGCCATGATCCTCCTGGACGAGAGCCTAGCCTTGCGGCGGGAACTGGACGACAAGGCCGGTATTGCCGATGCACTCGCCAGTATGGGCACGGTCGCGCTGTGTCAAGGAGACTATGCACAGGCAAGCCAATTTTGTCAGATACCCCTGGCTAAAGCGCAGGGGCTTGCGCCTGGTTGGAAGCAATCGCCTCCGACCGACACAATAGGGCGTCTGAACATTCGCCCCGTACTTTAAGGTTTCTCGCCGCGTTATAGTCGGCGTTGGCCTCAAAGCCACACTGTAAACAGTGGAACTTGCTCTGGCTTTTGCGGTTGTCTTTGGCGCAATGTCCGCACACAGAACAGGTGCGAGACGAGTTGCGCGGGTCAACCAACACAACAGGGATTCCTGCCGCCTCTGCTTTGTAGGCGACGAACGGACGCAGTTGCAGAAAGGCCCAGTTGCCGAGGAGCCATCGCATTTGCTTCGCGTAGGACGGTGCTACGCACCTACGCTCCGCGTCGCGGGAAACCGTATCTGCCCTGTCTCGGATGTTGCCGAGCTCTTCGAGGGCGAGTGCCTTTCGCGAGTGGGATGCAGTACGAACAAGGGATTGGGAAACAACGTGATTGGTGTTGTTGACAAACCGAGACTGTTTAGCGCGGATGCGCTTCCAATGCCGCTTTGCAGAACGGGTTCCCTTGCTCTGCAAGAGGCGTCGAATGCGCTTGACGCGGCGGCGAACGGCTTTGACGGCTTCGCCCGAATAGGAGTTGCCGTCGCTATCGGTGGCAAGTTCCACGATGCCCAGGTCAACACCAAGAACGCCTTCGCAAACAGGTTCAGGCGCATCGGCTTCCACCACGACGTGCAGGTAAAATGCCCCGCCACGAAAACACAGGGCAGCCGAGCAGGGCTTCCAGTCGGCGTAACGGGTGTAGTAGTCGCACAGGCGGAAGGCCACGCAGACACGCCCCTGTGTGGTTGCGAGAGAGGCGCATCCGTCGGCAAGACGCACCCAATACGACCGCGCATCGTAGCGGACGGGGCAGAGTTCAGACTGAGGACAGTTGGCTTTGCGTCCCTGCTTCGTGCGCTCCGCAACGGATTTGAGGGCTTCGGCGGCCTTCATCCGTGCGGACACGATCAACTGCGAAGGCAAGTCAGGATGCGCTTTACGTAGAGGCTTGTAAGTGGCCTGATGCAGTCGGGTTCCGTTGCGCTCGTTGTTGTCCCACCCGTAACGACAAACGACGTTGAAGCAGGCTGTGGACTGTTCCAGCGTTGCCCGCAAAGCCGATTGGGTGGCAGGATCAACATGCAGTTTCAGGCGCAACGTGACTTTCAACTACTTGCCCTTCTGATTCTCGATGTAGGCTTGTACGACCGTTTGCGAGACGTGCCCGACAAGGCACTTGCGGCGGTACTTGGGACAGAAAACGATGTGCAGGTTCAGATTGTGGACGCGGTTGCCTGATTTTCGATAGTCTTTGTTCATCAAGAGTACTATACCACAAATACTCCCTGCTCACTAACTAAAGCGGAAAGGAGTGCGGCGGGTTTTTTGACGGCGCGATGCGCGGATTACAGTCTGTGGCTCTGCTTGGAACGCCTACTCGTGCATCGGCCTGATGCGGATGGGCATTCCTCCCCCGCCTAAAGCGCGGGTGTCTCCTGCCCATATTTTTATGAGATTGTTATCCTTGAGCTCAAGGCGGTACGCGCTCTGGAACCGTCGCATGAGGCGCCACTGCTCAACTATCTGCGCGCCACGACCATTGAGGTTGGCTTGTTACTGAATTTCGGTCCCAAGCCCGACTTCAAACGCCATCTCTACGAAAATGCGAAAAAGCAGCTACGCGCATAACCGACAGCCTTACCCTTAGAATCCGCGTTATCCGTGTCATCCGTCCCGTCCGTGTTAAATACAGCGGAGGGATCTGCCTGCTTTTGGGGGTAAAATGTAGCCGGGTAGTGTACCCATAGAGAGTTGATACTTCGTCGCCGATGACCTTATCAACTCTGTAGAGGGACACTGCCTGTAGCCGCAGTGTAAGGAAAAGGAGAGACAACGCCCGTGTTGAAGACGCTGTTCCTCAGCCCCCCGTCCTTCGATGGTTTTGATGGCGGCGCAGGGTCGCGATATCAGGCCAAGCGAGAGATCACGTCCTACTGGTACCCGACGTGGCTGGCCCAGCCCGCCGCGCTCGTGCCGGGCAGCAAGCTCATGGACGCGCCCCCGCACGGCCAGACGGTCGAGGATGTGCTGCAAGCGGCCAGAGACTATGAACTGGTCATCCTGCACACCAGCACGCCCTCTCTGGCGAACGATGTGGAGTGCGCCCGCCGCCTGAAAGAGCAGAACCCGGACGTGAAGGTCGGCTTCATTGGCGCGCACGTGGCCGTACTGCCGGAACAGACGCTCCGCGAGAACCCCGTCATTGATTTCGTCTGCCGCCACGAGTTCGATTACACCTGCAAGGAGCTGGCGGAGGGCAGGCCCTGGGATCAGATCAATGGCCTTTCCTGGCGGGAGAAGGACGGCTCCCTCCGGCGCACCGAAGACCGCGATCTGATTCAGGATTGGGATGCCATGCCCAGCGTCTTCCCCGTCTACGCCGAGCACCTGGACATCACCCGGTACTTCATCGGCTACCTGCTTCACCCCTACGTCTCCTTCTACACCGGGCGCGGCTGCCCCGCCAAATGCACCTTCTGCCTCTGGCCCCAGACCATCGGCGGCCACAAGTACCGCACCAAATCCCCGGAAGCGGTCGGGCGGGAGATGGAGATCGCCAAAGCGACCTGGGGCAGCAAGGTGCGCGAGTATATGTTTGATGACGACACGTTCACCATCAATGAGCCGCGCGCCATCGAGATCAGCAAGCACATGAAGCGGCTCAAGCTGACCTGGAGCTGCAACGCCCGCGCCCACGTCAAGTACGACACCCTCAAGCAGCTGCGCGACAACGGCCTGCGGCTGCTGCTGGTCGGCTTCGAGTCGGGCAACCAGCAGATCCTCAACCGCATTAAGAAGGGTATCAAGCTGGACATGGCCCGCGAGTTCATGCGCAACTGCAAGAAGCTGGGCATCAAGGTTCACGGCACCTTCATCATTGGCCTGCCCGTGGAGACGCCAGAAACGGTGCGCGAGACGATTGAGTTTGCGAAGGAGCTTGATCCGCACACCATTCAGGTCTCCATTGCCGCGCCCTATCCGGGAACCGAACTCTACGACCAGGCCTTGGCGAACGGCTGGTTTGCCCGCGATAGCCTGGTGGCCGGTTCCGGCATCCAGACCTCGACCCTGCAATACGAGCGGATGTCCACCGCCGAGATCGAGGACGCGGTGGAGCGGATGTACCGGGAGTTCTACTTCCGCCCCAAAAAGATCGCGCAGATCGTCGCCGAAATGGTCACCGACCGGCAGATGCTGGTGCGGCGGCTGCGGGAAGGCGGCGAGTTCTTCTCCTACCTCAAGGAGCGCAAAGAGCAGGTACGTCAGCGCCAGCGCGAGGCCGTCGCCGCGTAATTAGATCCAAAACTTACTCAATAGGGAAGGGTGCCTGCTATCCCAATGTTAGGAACAGTCTCTCACGACAAACAGCAAGAGACACCGGAAGCGAAGGCGCGCTGGTTCCAGTCGCTCTCCCTGGCTGAACACGTTGCGGCAACGGCTGCCGCGTATCGCCGTGCCGCTGGATGCGGGCGTGCCGGATGTCGTTCTGGATTTGCAGGCCGTCCTCGACCGTTGTTACGACGAAGGCGCCTATGCGCGGAAGATAGACTACAGCCAGCCCCCCATCCCACCTCTGCGCCCTGAAGACGCTACCTGGGCCGAGGCGCTGCTGCGAGAGAAAGGATTGCGCCCGTAAGCTTCGCGTGCGCTTATGGCAATGCTGAGATGTAGCCCCCTCGAATGGAGCGCGATATAAGGTTGTGATGGAAGTTCCCGCCCCGGTACTGGCAGCGGCCCTCGAAGCCAACGGTATCGCCTGGTGGCAGCAGTTCGTCGCCGCCGTGCCGCAGGCCGAATGGCACGAGAGCGCAGACATCCTGTACTTTGCCACCGGCGTTACCTTCCCCTGGCTCAACGGCGTCCTGCGCGCCCGATTGATGGAAAGCTGCCTGGATGCCGCCATCGCAGAGACGATTGGCTACTTCAGAGCCCGACATCTGCCTATGGTCTGGCATGTTGGGCCCTCCACGCAGCCGGCGAGTCTGGGTCGCGAGCTGCAAGCCTACGGCCTCTACCCCAGCCGCGCGATGCCCGGCATGGCGATAGACCTGCTGGCGCTGCCGGAGGATAGTCCGGCCCCTCCCGAGTTGACGATCCAGGAAGCGCGCGATGCCGGGGCGCTTGCGGCATGGCAGAGCGTCTTTACCGCCGTCTTCAGGACCTCGGAGGCGGCGCAGCCTGTCATCGCGGAGGCGTTCGCGCGCATGCGGGACACGCATCCCGCACAGCGGTACTTTTGCGGCTATTGGCAGGGCAAGCCCGTGGCGTGCTCCAGTCTCTTTTGCGGGGCGGGCGTGGCCGGCCTCTACAATGTGGGCGTTTTACCGGAGGCGCGGGGGCAGGGCTTCGGGACGGCGCTAACGCTGGCGCCTCTGCGCGCGGCCTGCGCCGACGGTTACCGGGTTGGAGCGCTGAGCTCAACCGAGAGCGGGTATGGCCTCTACCGGCGGTTGGGGTTTCAGGAGTGCGCCACGTTTGAGAGCTACCTTCTGGAAGACGCAGAGGCGTAAATCAAGGAACCAGGCGGGTTTCCGGCGAAACAAGCAGAAATTGCGGAAAGGAAACGAGACGATGAGCCAGGTCTTGACGGATTTCTCGGAGGCGGCGCTGATCCGGGCACTCGAGATCAACCTGTGGGAAGTATTTGCGCAACTCATCCGTTTCATGCCGGGGTCGGAAGTCCGTGAGAATACGGAAGGCATTCGCTTTGCCACCGGCATTCCCCATCCTCTCGCCAACGGCATGATGCGCACGCGGTTTGCGCCGGAGGCGGCAGAGGAGAAGATCGCAGAGACGCTGGCCTATTTCCAGGCGCGCAGCCTGCCAATGCTCTGGTGGACCTGCCCGAGCGACCAGCCCGCCGACCTGGGAACCCGCCTCCAAAATCAAGGCCTGGCTCAGATCGCCAATATGCCCGGCATGGCGATAGACCTGGAAGCAATGAACGACTCTATCCCCATGCCGCAGGGCGTGCGGATAGAGGAAGTGGGCGACACAGCGGCGCTCCAGCAGTGGACGCACGCCCTGACGGTCGGCTATGAGATACCTCCAGCCCTCGGCGAGGCGTTTGGAGCCGCCTGGGGTCGCTTCGGCTTTGGAAGCGATCTGCCGCTGCGGAACTTCCTGGCGGCTCAGCACGGCAAGCCGGTTTCGTGCGCGTCCCTCTACCTGGATGCTGGAGTCGCGGGCATCTACTGCGTCGCTACGGTTCCCGAGGCCAGGCGGCAGGGCATCGCGGCAGCGCTCGTGCTCCGCTGCCTGCAAGAGGCCCGTGCGCTGGGCTACCGCATCGGCACCCTGCAATCCTCGCAGATGGGAGAGGGCGTCTATCGGCGGCTTGGCTTTCAGGAATGCTGCAAGGTCGGTATGTATGCCTGGCCGGGCCAAACAGAAGAAGCGTCCGGAGCCGTCCACAGTGCATAAAGCATGAAGCATCTCATTATCAACGCCGATGATTTTGGCTATTCGGCGCGGGTGAATGCGGCGGTGCTGCGGGCGCACCGGGAGGGCGTGCTGACCAGCGCAAGCCTGATGGTTGCCGAAGCGGGCTGGCGGGAGGCCGTCGCCATCGCGCGGCGCACGCCGACGCTGGGCGTCGGGCTCCATGTCGTCACGACTTTCGATAAGGCCGTGCTGCCCGCACAGGAGATCCCTCACCTGCTCGGCGCACAGGGCAAGTTTGGCGCAGACCCCCTGCGTGTCGGGCTGCGCTACGCCTTTTCTCGCGCGGCCCGAAGGGAACTGCGGCGGGAGATGGAGGCGCAGTTCGAGCGGTTTGCGCAGACGGGCCTGCCCTGGTCGCACGTAGATGGGCACCAGCATTTTCACATGCACCCGGTCGTCTGGGACTACCTGCTCGATCTTTGCGACCGCTACGGCGTTCACCGGCTGCGTATTCCCCACGAGAAGCTGCGCGCGCACCTGCGCGACGGGGGCGACGGCCCCAACCTGAACACGGCGGCACTGCTGGCCCTGCGGGTCTTACGCCGCCGCAACCTGCGCGTCCTCCGCGCCCGCAAGACGCTGGGAGGCAGGCCGCCCTTCTTCTGCGACCGCGTCTACGGTCACCTCCAGAGCAGCAATATGAACGCGGCCTACCTGCTGCGTCTGCTGGAGCGCCTGAACGGAACCGCCGTCGAAATCTACTTCCACCCCGGCACCGACTATGCCCGCCCCTTACCGCCCGCACAGCAGACAGAGGACGTGCGCGACGTGGAGCTGCACGCCCTCCTCGACCCCGCCGTCCGCGCTAAAATCGAAACGCTGGGACTCTGTACCGGTCGCTACGCGGATGTGGAGGCCGCGATCCGCATTTCAGAACTGGGCACAAAGAGTGGGAACACCAGAGGGTCTAATACCGCCTTATAGCCGTCAGCGCTATGGAACGTTTGTGCCTGCCCCGATGCAGGCACGCACAGAAAGGAGATCCAGGATGATCAAACGCATAACAGTGACTGCCGCTTTGACTCTGGTGGGAGTGGCAGCCGCTCTGGCCTGGGCGTATGCGGGCCAGACCAGAACCAACAACAGGGCTTCCAACATGGCCCAGAATCGGACCGCCCTGAACGCGATGGATCAAAAGTTTATGACACGCGCGGCTGCTGGCGGGATGTTTGAGGTGCAGAGCAGCCAACTGGCGCTTCAGCAGGCCTCCAATCCAGAGGTCAAGCAGTTCGCGCAGGAGATGGTGAACGACCACACCAAGGCCAACGACCAGCTCAAGCAGATTGCCGGTAACATGAATGTGACACTGCCTACGGCTACCGATGCGTCCCATAAAGGGATCATCAACAAGCTGACCCGGCTGCATGGCGCGGCCTTCGACAAAGCCTACATGCGCGCCCAGGTAACTGCCCATAAGGCGACGGTCGCCCTATTCCGCACGGAGGAGAAGCGGGGCAGTGACCCGGCTGTAAAGGGCTTTGCCCAACAGACCTTGCCGACGCTGATAACACATTACAACCATGCGCGCCAGGTCTGGAGCACGCTCAATGCGGCCTCCTTCCACAGGACCAGGCGTCACATGAGGTCCCACACCTACTAGAGGGCGCATGCAGTAACGCAATAAACGCCAGGCAAATGCCTGGTAATGGGCCGGATTATCCGGTGTATCTACGCTGCCGGTAGCCTATCGCGCCGAGATTGGTCTATAATAGGGCAGGACCAAGCGGAGCGCGGTAGGCTGCCGTTTTGTTTGCGCAAGGGGAAATCCTATCCGCGTCGGCTCTTCATGCCGGGGCGGATTTCCGGTTTTGTTTGCAGTAGGAGGAAGCATGTCGCCACCAATTTCCAGGCCGGAGAGCGTCCGGCTCTTTGAGCGTAACAGCCGGTATCTGCCCGGCGGAGTCGCCTCGCTCAACCGCAAGACGGTTCCCGAGATCGCCTTCGTGCGCGCGCACGGCAGCCGGATGTGGGACGCGGACGGCAACGAGTATATTGACTATCACGCCGCGTTCGCTCCGTTCCTGCTGGGGCACAACGACCCGGAGGTCAACGCCGCCGTGCGCCGCTCGCTCGACGCCGACGAGTCGCTGATGGGCACCGGTACGACCCCCTGGGAGGGCCGTCTGGCCGAGTTGATCTGCCATTGCGTGCCCAGCGCCGAGCGCGTCCAGATCACCAACACGGGCTCGGAGGCGACCTACCATGCCATGCGCCTGGCGCGCGCCTGGACGGGACGGCAGCACATCATCGTGATGCAGGGCGGCTACAACGGCTGGCATGACGAGGTGGCCTGCAACGTCATGACCCCGCTAGAGCAGATCGGCCCGCGCGTCCGGCGCGGGGAATATCCTTACGTGCCGATGTCGGCGGGAACCTCGGACGATGCGCCCAACAAGGTCCACGTCCTTAATTTTAACGACCTGGATTCGGCGGCCTGGGCGATGGAGACCTACCCGATTGCCTGCCTGATTACCGAGCCGATCCTGCAAAACATCGGCGTGGTCAAGCCGCAGCCCGGCTACCTGGAGGGGTTGCGGAAGCTGTGCGACGAGCACGGGGTCGTCTTCGTGATGGACGAGGTGAAGACCGGGTTCCGGCACGCGCTGGGCGGCTACCAAAGCCTCGCGGGCGTCCGGCCCGACCTGAGCGTCTTCGGCAAGGCCATCGCCAACGGCTATGCGCTCGGCGCAGTGGCGGGCCGCGCGGACATCATGAACCGGTTCAACGATCCCGACCCGGCGCGGCGGGTGCTGATCGCCGGCACCTACAACGCCCACCCAATTCCGGTCGCGGCAGCAATCGCGACTCTGGAAAAACTGATCCGCGACGAGCAGGCCCTCTATCCCTATCTCGAATCGCTGGGCGCGCAGATGGAGGCGGGCCTGGTCGCGCTCTTCCGCGAGCCCGGGGTGACGGCGACGGTAGCGCGGCAGGGATCGGCGTTCTGCGCCTACTTCATGGATCATGTGCCAGTGGATTGGCACGACATCGCCGAGAATCACGCTATGGACTTCGACCTGGCTTACCGCCGCGCGCTGATAGATCGGGGCGTCTATCACTTCCCGCTGCCGACCAAGCAGGGCTCTATCTCGGCCGCGCACACGCCCGAGGACATTACTCGCACGCTGGAGATCACGCAGGACGTTCTCAAAGCCCTGGCGCAATAAGTCTCTCCCCTCAGAAAGGGTAGGTACACCGTTCGGCACCTCTGCCACAAGGGAATCCATTCCCTCGCTGTGTGGCCTAACGGCCCAGTCTGCCCCTACGGGGAGACGTACCAGGCTCTCAGGCGGTACCTGTCCACAAAGGTGTCGCCAGGCGGAGGGCTGTGGCCAGGTGTGGCTAGGCGGAGGCGCGAACCATGGCAGCGCCGACCCGAGCAGGGGCCCGAGCCCTTGTAGGGCCGACCCTGGCAGTCCGTTGTAGGCCCGACCCTGGCAGCCACTAGGCCGAAGGCTATAAAGCGAAGGGCTTTAGCCCGTCGTCTTATTACCCGTGGGGCCAGCGCACCGTCCACACGCCGAATTTGGCCTCCAGTTCTTCCGCCGTCTCCAGCGAGCCATACATCTGCCGCGCCCACGCCTCGGTTTCCGCCATCATTTCGGCATGGTCGGCGTCGGGGAGCGACCAGAGCGTGGACCAGGTGCGGCGGCGCAGCCGGTCTAACGTATCGGCGACGCGCAATCGCGCCATCCATCGCACCGGCCCCGCCCCCGCGCGCTCCACCTGCGCGCCCTGCGCGCGCAGAAACTCCCAGACCTCCTCGATGTTCTGTGCGCCCCGGTGCGCCGGCAGGATGTTCCGCTGCCGCGCCAGCTCGAAATACTTATCGCGTACTGGCAGCGCGCGCCGTCCGCTGCCCTCCTGGCCCAGCAGCAGCACGCCGCCCGGCGCCAGCACCCTCCGTATCTCGGCCAGCACCTCCCGCCAGTCCACAATCAGGTGCAGAATATGCACGATCAGCACCGCCCCGAACGCGCCCGAGGCAAAGGGCAGCCGCCGCAGGTCGCCCTGGACCAGCCGCAGCGGAAGCGGCGTGCCGGCCCGCTCTTCCCCGGCTCGTTTTGCCTCCAGCCGCCGCATCATCTTCAAGGAGATATCCACGCCGACGACCGGCACGCCCAATCGGGCCAGCGGCAGGGCAAAGCGTCCCGTGCCCACGCCCGCGTCCAGCAGCGCCTGTCCGGGCGCAAGCGCCGCCACCTCCCGCAGCAGCCGCGCGGCCTGCTCCTGCACGGCGGGCGGCAGGTAACGGGTTTCATCGTACTCATGGGCCACCCTATCAAAAGAGAGGTAGCGCGCGCCTTCCTCATCAACAGCAGGCTCTACCTGCCTGTATAACGTCATATCGTCCGGGCCAACCATAGCAAATTCCTCGCATTTCTTACAAATGAACGCTTCCTCTGGCGTCATAGGGAGGGCGTAGATACAGATCCGAAAAAAGCCGCTTGGCCGATTCAAAATTAACCCAAATTATGTCAATAAATGCCTTGACAGCATATTTACCTCGTGTTATACTCCAAGCATACCGCAATTTTACTTGCGTGTCCGCATCATTTACTGCACGAACTATATCGCTCATTTCCGCTAAATTGGCGGCGTTTGCAGCACTGCCTCCTCTCTTAGCAGATTGCTTCAACCGCATTCTCGCTCACCGGGAGGTGGCGCGTTCTCTTGGTCAGTAGCACGCTTACAAAAGGGACATCGACCCAGCCCTAAAAGCAAAATCGAACACACCGGGCGATTGACTCGTAACGGGCCCACGCAGGGCCGGTTGGTTCCTGCCAGGAGGCGAATACGCCAGAGCACTCAGCCCTGGGGGGCCTCCTTGTGCGCGGAAAGGAGAACACGGCGAACGTGCATCCGGACTATCTCTTTATCGGCATGGGCATCCTCGTACTGTGCGTTGCAGTTGCCCTCTTAGCGTATAGTTTCCGAACCCGGTCAAGATTGGACGTGCTGACCAGCCTGCTATGGGCTTGTCTCGGGATCGGGTTTCTTTTCCAGGGATTTGCTCCCCATTTCGAAATCAAGAACAATAAATTCATCATACCGTCTCTGCGTTCTGTGAAACCTATCGATCATGCAGCGCTCGTCCAGCGTGAACGAAGAATGCAACTGCTCTCGGCGCTATTCACGGGCGGTGCAGCGCTAGGCCTGGCGCTACGCTACCGCAGTGTGCTCATCAAACCGAACCGACGGCACACCGGTTCCCCCTCGGCTCATTCGCCGATGTCTCGTCAATGAAGTGTGCCGTTTCCAACAAGCTTGCTGGACGATCCAGCAGCCATCGCCGGGAAGTGATGCGCTTCTCGGCTACCGTAAAGGATAGGGAGGAACAAATGGATCGAGTCACGTTCAATGCGCGAAGATTTGCACGACCCGCAGCCCTGCTCACGGCTGCCCTCATCCTGGTGCAGGTATTCATCTGCGCCAGCCGGGCCTACGCCTATTCCGTAGTGCCCAACGCTTTCCAAACTTCGTACACTCTTGTCAATGGGGGTAATACGCCCGACTTCGCAATCGCCGCCAGTAATTCGCCCGTTGAGATCTCGGGTACCTGTAACACCTTCCCGAATGAGGGCGCGGGATTCGTCAATGCGGTATACACGCCCGGTTCCAGCGGCCTGACCTGGACGGGCGACAACGCTCCAAGCTCTCCCACGATTCCCTCGGGCGGCGCCTCTGGCGCCAACTACACCTCCGGGTTTACCTACTCGACCGGAGGAGGCGTAATATTCTGTTACGTAGGCTTCGGTGGCACCGTACGGCTCGAGACGGGGTTAGCGGGGGCGGCCTCACACGTCCCGAACGTCTTCCACATCCACAACGGCTCGGGCGGCACGAGGAGCGTCACCATCCGACAGGTCTGGTAATGCCATACCGACAACGCCGGTCGTGTGCCTGGGCTATGATGGAAAATGTGCTATCATTCCATCATAGCCTGAGGCTACCCGCTAATATCGGCGTCTTCCGGAGTTTTGAGTAAGGAGGTCCTTCATGGCCATCAACTTCATAGTTACTGCCGCTACGCTGGCGATGCTTATCAGCATGCCGGGACAGAACTCGGTGACCCATCCCAAATTCTCTCAGGATGCCGCTCTCCAACCTAGGCCCCTCATGATCCATCGCGGCAAGGATCTCTCTCAGGATGCCGCTCTCCAACCTAGGTCCAGCATCGCCTCTCAAGGCAAATCTCTCTCTCAGGACAGCGCCGTGCTGCAGGGCATTAGCAGCGTGGAAGCAATGCGCGGCCAGTTGGCTCGGCCCGCTCCCGGCAACGATCTTGATGGTGCCTACGCGAACGAACAGATAATGAGGCCGCTGATCGAAGAAGCAATGCGCCGTCAGTTGGAAACGGGAGATTATACCCACCTGGAGACGGGGCAGTAAGAGGGAAGCACGCCTGTTCTCTCTTAAGTCAGGCGTAAGCGTTGTTGGGACGTTCCCTGTGTCGCTTGGCTTTAGCAACACGTTCTCTACTGGAAGCCGGCATCGTGCCAGGTCATGGTGTCGGCTTCTGCTTGTCTGCGATGCGCCGGGTCAGAGGCCGCTTAACATGGGAGCCTGCTGGAGCGGGCCAGGCTAATGTTTCCCTTGCTCATCTCCTTTCCAGGCGGTAGATCGTAATATCCGAGTCGTCGTCGAGGGAACGGTAGGGCCAGTAAGCGTAGCGTCCTGGAAATACTTTGACCGTCTGTTTGGCCGCATGTTCTATAAAGGCGGGCAGGTCGGAGGGCGGCACGCCGGGATTTTCTTGTCGCCCCATGTCCACGACGAACAGCGTCTTGCTGGATTTGAGCAGGGCGCGCAGTTTTGCCGCGTTGGCGGGGTGCTCTACCGTGAGGCCATAGCGGTCCAGGAATTCGCCGCCCGCGCCGACGCTGACGATAGCGCGCCCTGACGTGGACTGCCCCAGCAGCCATTGCGCCGCGCCCTCATAGCCCTGCCTGGGCAGCAGGAGCACCTGCCATAGCCCCGAGAGGGTCAGCATGACAAACCCGGCTGCGCCCACGCTGAAGGCCAGCGCCTGGTAGACCGCGCGCTCGGGCCGAGGCCCCAACGTCCAGAGCGCGAGGTGCCAGAGGCCGCAGGCGACGAGCGTCAGGAAGGCCGGAAGCAGAAAGCTGAAGTTGGCCAGCGTGGCCAGGCGGAGCTGGAGGATCTCTGCAAGCAGCGGCGGCACGACCAGCATCAGCGGCAGATAGAGCGCCGACGAGGAGACGTTTCTGACCAGATGCCGGATGCCCAGCAGGATCAGGATCAGGCTGGCGATCCAGAACACCGTCCACAGCGCGCCCTGCGGCACGCCGCCCCAGCTCTGAAGCAGCGGAACCACGATCGCGTGCGCGCGCAGCGCTGTCTCGGGGACGACAGCCAGCGTGCCTGGCTTTGGCGCGGCAGGCCATAGGCTCAGGTACCCGCTGAGCGCCAGGGGCATCCACACAATCGTCAGCGTAATCGCCTGCTCGACGAGCGCGCGGGCGCGCGGCGGATCCAGCAGCGAGCGGTAGACCCAGACGGCCAGCGCGATAATGAAAATCAGGTTGACGACCAGGACAAAGACGAAGTAGGGATGGGCCAGGACGCCCAGGACAGCGCAGGCCAGCCACCACATCCAGGCCGCCGCCGAGCTGGTGCGCAGCGCCGGGGTGAGCCAGTAGGACAGGACGATGGCGAAGAACAGCAGCGCGGAAGAGCCGTGCGCCTGTGTGGAGAGATCAATGGCCGCCGGAGACAGCGCCAACAGCGCCGCCGCCCCAACCGCCGCCATGCGCTCCATGTGCCGCCGCGCCGCCGCATACAGCGCCCACGCCGCAAAAACGCCGAAGAGAAAGGCAGGCAAGCGCACGATCCAGGCGGGCGGCAGCTCTGCCCTGGCGCCGGCGAGCGCCGTATGCGCCCGCAGGCACAGACTCACCAGCCAGGTATTCAGGGGAGGGCTGAAGCCCGGAGAAGCTGGCGCAGGACCGCCGTTCAGGGCCGCAATAAACTGCAATTCGCGGGCCGATAGGCTTTGCAGTAATGGGGCCAGCCGCAGGATCGCGGCCAGCAGCGCCATGCAGAGGCCGAGCAGGAAATCCATCTGGCGAAGCGCCAATTCGCTTGCGTCCGGCATTTCCCGCGCATCGCGCTCCCCGGGCGCCGGCGCCAACGCCACGATCCCGGCGGTGCGCCGCCAGAAGGTATAGCGCGCCTGAGCGATAAACAGCCCGGCGCCCGCCACCACCAGCGCCACCGAGATCGCCAGCCCATTGCGCGCCCAGCCGCCTGCCGCTCCCTGCGCGCCCAGCGCCGTGCCGATCCCCAGGCTGAGCGCGGCCACCAGGCAGGCCAGGCCCCACCAGACAAAGGCGGAGGCGGGGGCCTGCGTCACCGGCGGCGTCGGAGGAATAAATTCGGGCGGCGGCTCAGCCATCCTATCGGACAAGGCGGGGAGCCTCCCAGTCTAAGGGCGAGGTCGGCTGGAGTGTCAGCGAATAGAAGTCGCCGCCCGTGCCGTCGGTGGGGTTGGCGCCGCGCGCCAGGGCCAGGGTCATCGCGCCGTGGGGCGAGGCCAGCAGATTGGCGACCTGTACGGTGCTCATCTCGCTCACCGGCTGGCCGTTGATCGCCACCAGCACGTCGCCGGGATGCACGCCGGAGGTGTCCGCCGGGGAATACCGGGCGACCTTCTCAACGGAGACCGTTTTGCCGTCCGTGCGGATAGAGAGGCCCAGCGCCGGTTTTTCGGCCTCATCCGGCTCCTCTTTGGTCGTGATGCGCTCCAGCCAGAGCTTGCGGCGCAGGTAGTCCAGCGTGACCCGGTAGTTTTGCAGGAAGCGGTTGCCGATGATGCCCGATTGTCCATAGGTGCCCGCGTTGCGGAAGTCCACCTGAATAACGCGATTGGAAAGGTTGATCTCGCCCAGCATGAGGAAGGGAGCGCGGATTTTGGCGGTGCGAAACCGATGACTGACGCTGTAGGAGGTAGAGTAGAGGCGCGGCGTCGTCTGGCGGAACAGGCCCGCTTCCTGCGCGGCGGCCAGCGCTACGCTCACATAGCCGCCAAAGCCGGTATCCAGCAGGAATTCGTAGTCGTAGCTGCCGTGGAGCTTGCCAGTGACATGCACCAGGCTTCGATGCCCCTTTTCGGTGGACGCGATCAGGTCAAACAGGAAATCGCGGCGGTTGTCCGGCTGGCGCTGGGAGACGCTGTAATAGCGTGGGTGGTAGAAGCGCAGGCGGCGCTGCTGGTAGTCTATCTCGACGACGTACCCGGCCATGAACGACAGGCCGACCACGCCATCTACCTTGCGGCCCAGCACCTGCGACATTTGCGACAGGTCCATCAGCAGCGCCGGGATGTTATGGGCGCGAACGTCGCCCTCCTTCCCGCCCAGCCGCAGGTTATCCAGCCAGACGGTTTCCCCCGGCGCGTCCCCTTCGGCCTCATGGATGACGCTATCGCCCAGGTGGTAGCTGACCAGGCCGAGGCTTTTATCCAGGACGGGCGAGGTAGCGCCGGTATCGAAGAGGAGCGTGAGGTCTTTTTTGGTATCGGCATCCCCGCGCACGAGTATCTGGTGATTGAAGTATTCAAACGGCACTTCGACGGCGTCGCGGTCTATCTGGTACTCGGTGACGAAGGGCGCCTGTGCCTGCTGTGCCCACGCCGCCGGCCCACCGCCCACCAGTAGCCCTAGCATCCAGAGCGCCATCCCTACCGCGCAGAACAGCCGCCGCTCAAGACGCCTGCAAGCCCTGACGCCGCCTTGATATTGCCCTTGCATGGCCTTGCTCCTTGCTAAGCTCTCCCCATTCTTTACCTGGCCGGACAACGTGAGCGCTCAATAGCCGAAATGGGTATTATTCGAGATTGGGATACCAGACGCCCCGGCGTGCGGGAACGCCAATGTTTGGGAGGATATGGTTTGGGTCTAGCGTGGAAACGTCTATATCCTCAACGACCTCATGCATGGACGGCAAAGCAGAATCGCGAAATACGCGGTCCTGAAGTAAGCGCAGCGCATCGTGATAATCGTAGGCGGTGACGCCGTATCCCAGATGCGCCGAGCCTGCCTGCGTCTCCTTCAACTTGATCCAGTACCGGTGTAACATGCTTGCCTTTCAATACGATGAACCGATACGGCCTATATCCCGTTTCCGGACTGAAGAACGGCTTATAGAGAAACCAATGAAAAGTCGCACCCTGCCCTAGCCGGGCACGGAAAGTACCCGGCTCCAGGGCCTACGGCCAAGCGACTGCCAGGGACGCCGCTCAACGGTTCGCGCCTTTGCCTTGCGACTGGCGGACGCACCTGTCCCGCAGGGTTTTCCGTCCGCAGGACGGTTGGCGGCAAAGCCGCCCTCTAGCCGGGTACTTTCCGTGCCCGGCATCTCTAGGGCTTAGTACGAGGTCTAACCGGTGCGTCTATGTAGGTAACCCAAGTTGCTACCTAGGAACACGTTTGAGAGAGAATCGCTCTGGAAACCGGCTTTTGCATCACCGTTTGCCTTCTCGAAGAGGCAAGGTAGCAACTTGAGTTAGGTATTCAGTCTGCTGGAACCGTCCACACAGCGTCTTTATAAAGAAAACTCAATCGCTTGCCGCCGGGCAGCCATTGCAGCCGGTACGGTTGAAACCAGCGCAGAAATTCATCCGGCTGAATCTGCATATACCCGACATCCTGTATATCGTTGCCATCTAACCTGCTGGTACGTAGAACCATAGCTCCTTTGGGCGCTCGGCGCAGCCAGGGAATCCACCGACTCAGAAAGCGCGTCATTCGGTCTGGCTCTTGCCGAAGATGCAGCAGCCAGGCTAGACGGTCGCCTTGCGGTGATAACGCAACCTCTTCTCCAGCACGCAATGCAACATCCCTATTATGCGGAGCCGGGCCTTTGGGCAGTGTGACCGTATATTGCCGCACGTCTTTGATTCCTGCCCCTGGACGGATGCTAAACTCGTAAAAACTGATGCGTCTCTGCGGCCCTTTGCTTACCGAGGGAGCCGCATAAAACGGCGTTGCCAGAATGCGATCCGGCCCCGTGCTGCCGAGAAGTCGGCTTCCGAGAAAGGCAGACATGCCCGTGATCCCCTGCGGATAACCAATAGGCACTTTCTGAAGGATACCAGGAACGTTCAGGCTTTCGACCATTGCATAAAGGCCCTGTTGTCCAGCCAATAGAACGACCCAGTGCCGGCTATCAGGCAGCCACAAAGGATTAACAGAGCCGGAACTCCATTTATCTTCTGGAGAGGGGATGCGCTTGATGACGCGGGAGCCATCCAGAAAAGCAGCCTTCATAGTCCCTTTTTCAACGGCTGCTTCACCATTCGTATCGTGCGCTATCTCAGGTTCCCACCCGACTAGCCAATGGCCGTCCGGCGATAGCGTTATGCTCCACCAATTGCCCCACCAATATCCCTGCAACAATCTTTCGAGGCTGGGCACTCGCCTCTCCGTTCCCGTCTTCGCATCCACATAAGCTGCATAAGGCTTCGGGGAACGGTGTAACACCAGAAACGTGCTATCGGAAAGCCAGTGAAGAGAGTCGTCCGCTGCCCTGAGATGGAACGGCACGCGTGTCGCACGCGCCAGCAGCCGCCCGTCTCGGGATTGGCCCCACCAGAGGAGCGCGGTCAGGCCGCCGCAACAGGCCGTTCCGAGCCAAGCCCACCGCCACCTACGCCTCTGTGCCCGCATGATCGTCTCTGCCTCCGCGCGAACGGCAGGCCCTTACCGCGCCCGTCCTGTCAGCGCATCTCCTGACCGCCGGTGACGTTGATGGCCTGCCCGGTCATGTAGCTGGCCTCGTCGGAAGCGAGGAAGACGACCACGTTGCACACGTCGTCGTAAGTGCAGCCGCGACCGAGCGGAACCTGCGATTCGTACTTGCGCCGCACCTCCTCGACCGTAATGCCTTGCGTACGCGCGTACTGCTCATAGAGGCTCTGCTGCCAGAGCGTGCCGTCGAGCAGGTTGCCGGGGCAGACCGCGTTGACACGCACGCCGTAGGGAGCCAGGTCGAGGGCGATGCTCTGCGTCAGGCCGATGCCGCCGAACTTGCTGGCGGAGTAGGCGCTATTGCGGAAGCTGCCCTTCTTGCCCGACTTGGAGTTTATCTGGATGATGTTGCCGCGCTGCTGCGCCACCATGACCTTCGCGGCTTCTTTCGCGCAGAGGAAGTAGCCGACCAGGTTGACCTCGATGACGGCCCGCCACTCAGAGGCCGGAAACTCGGTTATATCATACGCTTTCAAAATGCCTGCGTTAGCCACCAGAATATCCAGGCAGCCGAATTTTTCCACCGTCTGGCGCACCATATCCGCCACCTGCGCCTCGTCGGTCACGTTCGTATGGGTGGCGAGCGTTTGCATGTCGTGCTCACGAGCAATCGAGTCGGCGACGGCCTGCGCCTTCGGGAAATTCATATCCGCCACCGTGACGGCGCGGCAGCCCTCCGCCGCCAGGCGCCGGGCAATCGCCTCGCCCAATCCTTGCCCGGCCCCCGTCACAATAGCGACCCTATCCTGCAAACGCTTCATTCCTTCCCCTCCGAAACCTTCACCTGCGCTGCGCCTGCGTCCGGTTGTGGGGCTTCTATCCAGCGGCGCTCCTCCGTCCCTTGCGCCGGTAGTGCCGCGTCCGGAACGCGCAGCAACTCTTCGGCGGGCACGCTATCAGGACCGGCTTCCGCAGGCCGTACTAAGGTATTCTCCAAAGGCAGCCCGGAGGCGTCGGAGGCGCGCAGTAACATTCGCCCTTCCGACTCTATGCGCGCCTCCAATGCCGCCAGGCACTCCTGCGCCGCCTGCTGCATCCGCCACCCCTTCTGCCTGCCATTCGTACGCTTTTTGAGGGCCAGCGAGATAACTGCCATCTGAGCTACACCCCGCACCGGGGCAAGCGCGCTTTCGTCACCGGTCCGTTCCAAAGCTTTCAGCACGCCAAGCGTCAATTCCACGTCCTTGAACGGCTCTGTCAGCACATCGAGCAGCGCCTTTTTTTGCTTCGGCGTCCACTCCCTCACATCGGTCTTGCTCAGTTCCGGCAGCAGCCTCTTCAGCGGTTGCGCAATCTGCTTATCTATGGTCCCATCCTTCGTCTTAATCAGCGTCAGAAAGCTCGGCACTAGGCGCTTATCCTGACTCTCCTGTAGCAGCACTGCCAGATTCCGCCGCGCTTGCTTCATCAGGGAGGCATTGAGACAGATACCATAGATAAGCAACACAGCGATCTGGGTAAGCCTTACGAAACCCTGCGCCAGGTGAAACGGTTCGAGCATACTCGGAACAAGCAGCATAACGATAAAATACAGACCAAGACCGAGCACAGTGAAAATCTTTAAGCGCCTGCGGTACTTCGTTTCCGCCAGGCGCACTAGTTGCAATAGTGTTTCCGGCGGCAGCGCCCGCGCCTCCTCCATCGCTGCCTGCTCCTCACCCGGCATAAGGCTATTCAGGCCGCGCAGTATTCGGTTCAATTGTCTGCGTACTTCTCGGCTCTCTTGTGTCATCAGTGTGCGCCCGCAAGAAGCGAGAGACGCTCCCCCTCTCCTTGCGAAGGAGAGGGGGCAGGGGGTGAGGTCAGGATTCCTGCGCCACCGTCAGGCGAAGCAGTTCTTCTTCCGCCTCGTTCGTCCAGAACTGGCCGTCCTTGAGCCTGGCATAGACGGTCGGGAACTTCTCCTTGAGTTCCGAGAGCGGCGTGAGCGGCAGGTTATGGATGTGCGGGAAGATCAGCGTTTTGCCGGGGAACCAGCCCTCCTTGACCGCTTTCAGCCCTTCCGCCGCCGCCTCCATACCGCCGATGGCCGCCAACGAAGCGTTGGTTGAAAGCTCGTCGCTCTCCACGCGGGCCAGCGTCTCGCGCATATCCGCCAGCGACGAGCCGCTGCTGCCCAGGAAGCGGTTGCGGCTGCGAATGATCCTGTTGACGTCCAGGCTCGCCATCGTGCCGCGCGCGACCCCGGCGAAGATATTGAACCATCCACCCTCCGCCAGAAAGTCCGCCGCGTGCTCGATCACGGCGGCGACCGGCACCATCGAGATAATGTCATCGTAGCCGCGCCCTTCACCTAGCCGATGCAACTCGTGATTGAACTTCTCGTCGCCCAGCTCTTTCGGGTTGAGGGTAATCAGTTCGATCCCGCGCTCCTGAGCCATCTTGCTGAAGCGGTCGGCCACGCTTTGCAGGCGCATGGCGTCTACATCGGTGGCGACGATGCGGCGCGGGGGCTGACGGTGCTGTACGGCGCGCTGCACGTGCATCTGGCCCATCGGCCCGCCCGCCCCGATGAACCAGGCCGTGCCGCCCGGCAGCAGGTCGGCGGTACGGACTTCGCGATAGGCGTCGGCGGGACGGTTCGTGTTCGTGCCCAGGTAGTGATGCCAGTTATAGTGGATGCGCCCGATGTCCAGCGAGAGCTTGCGCGGCACGGGCCGGTCGCAGACCAGGTTCAGAATGCCATGATCGGCGAGCATAGTGGCCGCGCCCTCGATTTCCTCCGGCGCCGCGCTGCCCAGGATCAGGATATCGTCGAAGCCCTTGCCCTGCGTCGCTTCGGCCTTGAGCGCCGCCCAATCGCCGCTATCCGCCGGCGCGATGGGAATAGAGAGCGCCTGAGCCACGGCGTCCAGTCCCCGGAACGCGCCGCCGGTCGTGTTTCTGAGGAGCATACGCGCCGGCTTGCGGTCGGGAGCAAACAGGTCGGCCCAATCGTACTCGCGCGCGGCGGCCTCCGGGCTGCCCAGGACGAACATTACCCCGCCGTGCCGGATGCCGCTGCGGTGCGTCTGCGCGTAGGCAGAGACCACGCACGCCCACGGCTCGGTCAGCGCCGCCTCGACATAGCCGGTATCGGGCCGGATGGGCAGCAGATAGCATCCCTCGTCGCCCTTGATGACCTCCCTGGGGATGATGCTGTACTCGGCCAGGCCGCCGGGAATCACGTAGCCGTAGGCCATGCTCTGGCCCTTATAGAACACGTCCGCCTGCACCACGAACCGATCCCCGACCTTGAAACGGTCCTTGAGGTTCGCGCCCACGCCGACCACCGTACACGCGACCTCGTGGCCGAGCGTGACGGGATTTTTCGCCAGGTCGCGTCCGGTCATGCGCGGGTGGTTGGGGCCGAGCGCGATGACTTTGGTATCGGAAAAGCACAGGCCGCAGGCGTCCTGCCGCACCAATAGCTCATCCGGGCCGTACTGGGGCACCTCAACCTCTTCCGGCTGGGAAGACTTGCCCAGGTTCTCCAATCCGGCGCCGTAGAGATGCCAGCGCAGCATCTTCTTCGGGACGGGAGTTTCGGCACGCTTATAGGTATCTAGTCCAGTCCTACTCATTGTCCTCTCTCCAAAACAAAAAGCCTCAACAGGATGAACAGGATTTTGCAGGATTTATCAGGATTACTTTTTTTACGGTACTCTCGGAACTTGCGGCGGACCTCAACGCTCTTGAAGTTGATGAGCAGACCAGAATCCATTCCCGTTGCCGTCAGATAGTTTACCAGTTGGATTTCGTGATCGGGCACGAGGGTATGCGCGGCCTTTAGCTCAATGATAAGGCTTTCCTCAACAAGCAAATCTGCCGTAAACTCCCCGACGACCTGCCCCTCATACTTTACCTGAATGGGCGCTTGCTGCCTCACCTGCAAGCCTGCCTTCTCTAATTCGATCCGCAGCGCATTCTCGTAAACTTTCTCTACGAAGCCCGCTCCAAGCTTACCATGTACCTTTACGCACAACCAATAATCCTCTGCCGTATCTTCCTCTTCGCTCACTCTCAGGCTCCTTTATATGTTCAGTAATCCTGTAAATCCTGAGAAATCCTGTTAATCCTGTTAAAAATTATCTCTGGCCTAGCTGGCGCTGGCGGTAGTGCTCGTCGGGGCGGGTATGGATGCGGTTGACGTTCTCCGGCGTCAGGAAGTTAGGGCCGCCCAGCGCGTAGGTGCCGATCAGGATGCGCGCCGTCTTGACGTACATCGCCGTGATCGTCTGAACATCCTTGACCGATTTGCCGACCGCGATAAATCCATGGTTTTGCATTAAGATCGTCTTGGGCCACTCACCGTACTCGGCGTAAAACTCTTCCACGCGGCACTTAAGATGCCGGGCTAATGGGATACCGGGGTCGGTGTACTCGACATAGCAGGGCGCGACGCCGCAGCAGACGATCTCATCCGGGAACAGCCGCCCTGCGATGGCCTCCCTGGCGCTGACCGAGCAGAGAATGGCGTTCACGGCGGTCGGGTGCGTGTGGCCGACGAAGTGGACGTTGGGGAGCGTGAGCAGGTAGGCGTGCAGGAACGTCTCCACCGAGGGCATGACATCCGAGGCATCGTCGGCCTTGCACTCCAGCAGGAGGCGCTTTACCTCCGCATCGGAGAGGTCCGGCCCTTCCAGAGCGGGCAGCGCGCGCGAAAAGTTGATGGCGCAGAACCCATTGGGGGTAATGGTGCCAAGTTGCTGGCCGCTCGCCTTGACATAAAACGTCTCGTCATCCACGCGGGCGGAGGTGTTCCCCTCGCCCAGGATCGCCAGATCGCGCGCCGGATCGCCCAGGTAGTGCGAGAGCGCGGTCAATTGCTCTAGTATCTCTTCCGGTGTGGGCATAACACTTTCCTCGTCTTTTAGAATTACACCGTCTCATTTCGCTACGTCAGGTTCGGTCTCCTGCCGGGGTCGGCTTGCCGCCGGACCGCCGATACCGTTGCCAGAGAGCGCCGTTTTCGCTATAATGGGGATGTGAAACCTCAAAAGACGCCGGAATCTAGCTCCAACTTATTACGCCATCTGCCGCCGGTGCATCGCCTGCTGGCCGCGCCCGCCGTCAGCGCGCTGGCCGAACGCCTGCCGTCCGCCCTGCTGACCGAGTCGGCGCGGGCCGTGCTGGAGGAGGCGCGGTCCCAATTGCGGGTAACGGGCGATGGCGCGCAGGCCGCGCTGCCAACGGAGGCCGAACTGGCGGCGCGCGTGGCCGAGGAGGCCCTGCGCCGTGCCGCGCCCTCTCTCCAGCGCGCCATCAACGCCACCGGGATCGTGCTGCATACGGGCCTGGGGCGCGCGCGCCTGGCGGATGTTGCTCGCGACGCGTTGCTGGAGGTCGCCGATGGGCATTCGCTCGTCGAGATTGATCGGGAGACAGGCCGGAGGGGTTCCCGGCGCGAGCATGTGCGCGGCCTACTCTGTGAGTTGACTGGCGCGGAGGACGCCACTGTCGTCAACAACTGCGCGGGCGCGGTGTTTCTGGGCGTGACAGTCCTGGCGGCAGGGAAAGAGGTGCTAATTTCGCGCGGGGAACTGGTCGAGATCGGCGGCGCGTTCCGTATGCCGGATATTATCCGGGCCAGCGGCGCCGCGCTAGTTGAGGTCGGCACCACCAATCGCACCCGCCTTTCGGACTACGTCAACGCGATGACGGAGCGCACGGGCCTGATCCTGCGCTGCCATCCCTCCAACTTCGCCATCGTCGGGTTCACCGAGGAGACGCCGACGCCCGCTCTGGTCGCCCTGGGCCACGAGCGCGGCCTTCCGGTGATGGACGACCAGGGCAGCGGCGCGTTGATCGCTCCGGCCCTGCTGGGCCTGCCGGGAACGCAGGGCTCCCTGCGCGAAAGCATCGCGGCAGGTTGTGATCTGGTCACGGCCAGCGGCGATAAGCTCCTAGGCGGGCCGCAGGCCGGCCTGATGCTGGGCAAGCGCGCCCTCATCGAGCGGATCGCAAAGCACCCGCTCGCCCGCGCCCTGCGCGTGGACAAACTGACCCTGGCGGCACTGGAGGCGACCCTGCGCCTCTATCGCGACCCGGAGCGCGCCCTGCAAGCCATTCCGACCTTGCGTTACCTAACGCGAACGGAGCCGCAATTGCGCCGCCTGGCTCAGCGATTGCGCGCCCGATTGCGCGACGTCCTGCCCGCAGACCGCTTCTCCGTGACGCTCGTGCCGGAGCAGTCGCAGGTCGGTGGCGGCTCTCTGCCCGGCCAGAACTTGCCGACGGTCTGCGTCGCCGTGCGCGCCTACAGCGGCCAGCCCTCGCCCGACGCCATCGCCGCGGCCCTGCGTCGGCACACGCCGCCGGTCTTTGCGCGCATCAAAGAAGACGCCGTGCTCTTCGACCCGCGCACCCTGGAGCCAGAAGAACTTAACCCCATCGCCGACGCCGCCCGCGCCCTCACCGGAGCCGCCTGACATGCAGCCGCCGCAGACAGAACAACCTGAGTACGACCCGAGGGTGGATGCCCTGCTGGAAACGCTAGCCAAAGAAGCCCGCAAACGAAGGAAAATCCGCCGCTTCCTGATAGCGGTTTTTATTGCTTTCGTGGTTTGTCGCTTTATACACGCTATCACTTCCCCTGGTCTATTTTCCTGGTTTGAGTGGGTAAGCCAGACTCTAATGGGTACGCTTGCAATAATAGGCTTGTTCGCAATGTCAGAGGTGCAAAAGCGGGCAACTAAAAAACTCGCCATGTTGGATGATGTACGTGCCGTCGGGCCATTGATGGAAGCGTTGGGATACATCGATTCCGAGGTTCGCAAGGTCGCTATCGAGGCGCTGCTGCGTCTGCTGCCGCGTATGCAGGCCAGCGACGCCCACTTTCTTAATGACGTCCAGCGCAACTGCATGTACAGGGCGCTAAATGCGAAAGAGGAGAACTTTGTCCTGGCCGTTCTGAAAGCTCTGGAACAGGTCGGAGACAGCAGGGCGCTGCCTCTGGTAGAAAAACTGGCGCAGGGCGATGCTGAAACCTACCAGGAGAAGCGCATTCGAGATGCGGCGCAGGCGTGCCTACCCTTCCTGCGTCAGCGTATCGAGCAGGAGAGCGCCAGCCGGCAACTGCTGCGCGCCGCCAGCGCCTCCGGCGTGCCTGCCGATACGCTGCTGCGCCCCGCACAGAGCGTTTCGGAAACCGGCCCGGAGCAGCTTCTGCGCGCCAGCGCGCTGGAACAATAAATAGAGCCAACACCCCACGCAAGGAGTTTATCCAGGTCATGTCCACGCTCTCACTGCGCGCGATGCAGCGCGAAGACTGGTCGGAAGTCGCCGAGCTGATCTACGTTTCCACGAATTACTGGTATCAGACCCATGGACGCCCGCCCATTTTTACCGGCGATCCCGCGAGCACGGAGCTGTTCTGCTCCGTCTATGAGGCGCTCGATCCCGGCTGCTGCCTGGTGGCAGAGAACACGCGCACGGGGCGATTGGCCGGCTCCTGCTTCTACCATCCCCGGCCCACGCATGTCTCGCTGGGCATCATGAATGTGCATCCCAACTATTTTGGAACGGGCGTGGCGCGGCTTTTGTTGCGGGCGATCATCGAGATCGCCGAGGGCCAGCATAAGCCGCTGCGGCTCGTCTCCAGCGCGATGAACCTGGACTCCTTCTCCCTCTATACGCGGGCCGGGTTCGTGCCGCGCACCGCTTACCAGGATATGTACCTGTTCGTGCCGCCGGAGGGCATTTCCTATGATGCGCCCGAAGCGTCGCGTGTCCGGGAAGCAACGCCGGAGGACGTTGACGCCATTGTCGGGCTGGAGGAGGAGATCCATCATATCCGCCGCGATAAGGATTACCGCTACTTCCTGGAGAACCGCGACGGCATCTGGCATACCTCCGTACTGGAAAGCGCGCGCGGCGGCCTGGACGGCTTTCTGGTTTCGGTAGGCCATCCGGGCAGCAACATGCTGGGGCCGGGCATGGCCCGCACGCCCGCACAGGCGGCGGCTCTAATCTTTGCGGAGTTAAATCACCATCGGGGACGCCAGCCGGTCTTTCTGGTGCCGGTGGATAGTGGGGCGCTAGTGCAGGAGATGTATCGGTGGGGCGCGAGGAACTGCGAGCTTCACTTTGCCCAGGCGCGCGGCGAATGGAAACCGCCCAACGGCATCATCATGCCGACCTTCATGCCGGAGACAGGTTAACGCGTGGACTTACCTAACCCCCCGGCCCCCTTCCCTGATTCGCCGCTAACGCGGCAGGGAAGGGGGGGACCCGGCTTCGGCTCTCCCTTCTCCCTGCAAGGGAGAAGGGAAGGGGATGAGGGGAGAACCTGACTTCTCCTCTCTCCTCTCCCGCAGCGTGGGAGAGGAAAGGGGGTGAGGCCTTTATCAGAAGGCTTCCCGGTCGGTGGAAGCCAGGCGGGCCTCCAGTTGACGCACGCGCGCTTCCAATTCGTCAACGCGCTCCAGCAGATCGGCCACCATCCCCATTCCATGCCAGGGCAGCCCTAAATCCCGGCGCAGCCGCAGCAGACGCCGCAGCCGACGTACCATCGCGGGCGCAAACAGCGGCTCTCCCTGCCACTCCAGGGCAGGCTCCAGCACGCCCAGGCAATAGAGGCGCCGGATCAACTCCGGGTGCTGATCCGTGCAGCGAGCCAGATCCTGGCTATCCAGTAGCCCATCGGCGGCATGGGCCACGCGCGCGCTATAGCGGGCCAGGATAAACTGTGTCGTCACGGGCTTGTCTCCTCGTTAACGCTGGCGCGGGTTGAAATCAGACGCGCTGCGCAGTTCTTCAAACAGTTGGCGCTCTCGGTCAGAAAGCTTCCTGGGCACCTCAATGCGTATGGCGGCGTAGAGGTCGCCGCGCTGGCCGCTGCGGTCAGGCAGGCCCTGCCCGCGCAACCGCAGCCGCTTGCCGGAGCCGGTGCCGGCGGGAAGCTTGGCCTGCACCGCCCCGTCCAGGGTGGGCACGGGAATATCGGCCCCCAGGGCGGCCTCCCAGGGCGTGACCGGCACCTCGGTCACCAGATCCCGCCCCTCCACGCGGAAGTTCGGGTGCGGCGCAATATGCACCCGGATAAATAGGTCGCCGGGCTCGCCGCCATTCATGCCAGGCGCTCCCTGGCCGGCCAGGCGCAGCAGAGCGCCGTCCGGGGTGCCGGGCGGGATGCGCACGTCGTAGTTCTTGGTAGTCTCGCGCACGCGCCCCTGGGCGTCTCGCTCGGGCACCCGCAACGCGATGGTGCGCGTGGCCCCGCGATAGACATCCTCCAGCGGCACCGTGATTTCGGCCTCGATGTCCTCTCCACGCACGCGCGTGGGGCCGCGACGGGCGCGCGTCCTGGCGCCCATGCCCCCAAACAGCGACGAAAAGAAGTCGCTGAAGTCCCCGCCGCCAAAGGCAGACTCGAACTCCTCCGGACTGACCGTCCGATACTCATAGCCATAGCCCGGCGGCGGCGTGAACTCCTGTCCGGCACGCCAGTTGGGGCCTAGCGCGTCGTATTTGCGCCGCTTCTCCGGGTCGCGCAGCACCTCATAGGCCTCGTTGATCTGCTTGAACTTCTCCTCAGCCTCGGGCGCTTTGTTCACGTCCGGGTGATACTTGCGCGCCAATTTGCGGAAAGCGGCCTGGATCTGCTCCTGGGTGGCGTCGCGCGACACTCCGAGAACGTCATAATAGTCCTGAAACGTAACCGCCATACTATAGCCTCAAAATGCACAAATTTGACCTCACCCCCGGCCCCTCTCCTTCACAAGGAGAGGGGAGAGCACAAGCCAGGACGTGCTTCTGCCCGCGTCGGTGTCGCAAGGCGGAGGGCCGAATTATTGCAGGCCCGACCCTGGCAGTCAGCATGATCTCTGCCCACGTAGGTGGGCAGCGGGCCGCAGCCTGCTCCTGAAGGCTCAGGGCCACGCACGTTGCCTCTTCTCTGCCCACGTAGGTGGGCAGCAGGCCGTAGGCCCCACAGCGGCAGGGTTTAGCCTGCCGCTTCAGGGCTGGGTTAGGTCTTAATGCCGACTCACCACCACGCGGGCCGGGCGCAGCAGCCGATCTCCCAGTCGGTAGCCGCGCTCGACGACCTCGACGACGATGCCGTCGGCAGCGTCGGCCTGCGCGGTGGCGACAACCTCCTGCCAGGCCGGGTCAAACGGCTGCCCGACATCGTCAATCGGCTGCACGCCGTTGCGCTGCAGCACCGCCAGCAACTGCCGATAGACAGCCTCGATGCCGGCGCGCAGATTCCCCGACTCCCCGGCGGCCAGCGCCCGCTCCAGGTTATCCACCACGGGCAGCAGGTCGCGCAGGATGGCTTCCCGGTCCTGCTCGCGCAGGCGATCCAGTTCCCGGTCGAAGCGCCGACGGTAGTTCTCCAGATCGGCCAGCGCGCGCTTCCTCTGATCCTGGGTGCGCGCCAGCTCCTCCTCCAACTGGGCGTTACGCGCCGCCTGCCGTTCTCCCTCCCTACCGGTCGTTTCGGCAGAGAGGGCGGACGGCGGGGCGCTCTGGTTGCTATCCACCATCTCCGTCCGCTCCTTTACTCTCGACGCGTGAACTCGGTATCAATGACCTCTTCCCCGGCGCGTCCCTGCGCTCCGGGCTCCTGGGGCCTGGCGCCGGTGCGTCCTTGATGCGCCTCGTCCATCGGCACCTCCTGGTACATCGCCTCGCCCAGGCCGTAGGCCGCCTGCTGAAGGTCGCCGATCAGGGGCCGCAGCCGATCCGTGCCCGCGTTTTGCTGAATGGCTTGCCGCAGGTCGGAGATCAACTGCTCGCAGCGCGCCTTGACATGCGCGGGCGCGCGCTCGCCCAGGTCGCGCAGCTGCCGCTCCACCTGATAGATCAGCGCGTCGGCTTCGTTGCGGGTGTCCGCCTCCTCGCGGCGGCGCTTGTCCTCGGCAGCATGCTGGGCCGCATCCTGAACCATACGCTCGATCTCGGACTTCTCCAGGTTCGTCGAGCCGCTGATGGTGATCTTCTGCTCCTTGCCGCTGGCCTTGTCGCGGGCCGAGACGTTGAGGATGCCGTTGGCGTCAATGTCGAAGGTCACCTCGATCTGGGGCACGCCGCGCGGGGCTGCCGGAATGCCCTCCAGCCGGAAGCGCCCGAGCTGGCGGTTATCGCGCGCCATTTCGCGCTCACCCTGCAATACCACGACCTCCACGCCGGGCTGGTTGTCCTCGGCGGTGGTGAATATCTCGGTCTTGCGCGTCGGAATGGTGGTGTTGCGCTCGATGAGCCGGGTCATCACGCCGCCCTGAGTCTCCACGCCCAGGGAGAGCGGGGTCACGTCCAGCAAGACGACGTTCTCTACCTCGCCCGCGAGCACGCCCGCCTGGATCGCCGCGCCGACCGCCACGACCTCATCCGGGTTGACGCTCTGGTTGGGCTGCTTGCCGCCGGTCAGCTTGCGGACCAGCTCCTGCACCGCCGGGATGCGCGTCGCGCCGCCGACCAGGATGACCTCGTCAATGTCCTGGGCCGTCAGGCCGGCGTCCGAGAGCGCGCGCTCGACGGGGCCGCGGCAGCGCTCCACCAGATCGCGGGTGAGCTCGTCGAACTTGGCACGCGTCAGCGTCGTCACCAGATGCAGCGGGCCGGTGGCCGTCGCCGTAATAAACGGCAGGTTGATCTCGGTCTGCGTCACCGAAGAGAGCTCGATCTTGGCTCTTTCCGCCGCCTCGGTCAGGCGCTGCAGGGCCTGCCGGTCTTTGCGCAGATCCACGCCCTCATCCTTAAGGAACTGCTCGGCCACGTAATCCACGATGCGCTTGTCGAAGTCATCGCCGCCCAAGTGCGTGTCGCCGCTGGTGGCGCGCACCTCGAAGACGCCCTCGCCAACGTCCAGAATGGAGATGTCGAAGGTGCCGCCGCCCAGATCGAAGACCAGGATCGTCTCGTTGGCTTTGCGGTCCAGGCCATAGGCCAGGGAGGCCGCCGTCGGCTCATTGATGATGCGCAGCACGTTTAATCCAGCGATCCGTCCGGCGTCGCGAGTGGCGGTGCGCTGGGCATCGTTGAAGTAGGCCGGGACGGTGATGACCGCGTCGGTGACCTTCTCGCCCAGGTACTTGCTGGCGTCGTCCACCAGCTTGCGCAGCACCGCCGCCGAAATCTCCTCCGGCGCAACCATCTTGCCGCGCACGTCGAAGCGCACCGTGTCGTTGGGGCCAGGGACGACCTTATAGGAGACGAGCTTACTCTCCGCCTCGACCTCCGTCCACTTGCGCCCGATGAAGCGCTTGGCTGAGTAGATGGTGCCCTCCGGGTTCATCACAGCCTGACGCTTGGCCAACTGGCCCACCAGCCGCGTGCCGTCTTTGGTATACGCGACCACGGAGGGCGTCAATCGGTGGCCTTCGGCGTTGGGAATGACGGTGGGCCGACCGCCTTCCATCACCGCAACAACCGAGTTAGTCGTACCTAAATCAATTCCAACTGCCTTCGCCATAAAACCTACCTCCATCACGGGATCTATGATTTACCGCTCACTTTAGAAAGGCGCTCCCATCTGGAGGGCACCTTGCCTCTGTGCGCGTTTATAACTGCCTCTTTTGTCTGTCTTTCCTATATAAAATAACGCAATCTACCAGGACTTAGTTCCCATACACGCAATTGAATTGAGTGCAATCTACTCAATACTGAGTTTGTGGCAGAAGCTCAAACCGGCCTAACCCCCTTCCCCTACTGCTCGGGGCGGCAGGGTGCTGCAAGGAACGGGCCTGCCATGGTTGGGCCCTCTGCCTTGCGAGGCCCTTGCCTCCGCCTAGCCACACCTGGCGACCCTACAAGGGAAGGGAGGGACCCGACCGGAGATGGTTGTGGCCCTCACCCCCGGCCCCTCATGCAGGGTGTAGGGAGTAGGGTATAGGGTGTAGGGGCGCCCTCCCCCCCCATTCCCTACTGCCAGGGTCGGGCCTGCAATGGACTGCCAGGGTCGGCAAGGTTACGGCTCTTGCCTCCGCCTGGCCACACCTGGCGACACCCCTCGCCTAGCGATCCACACTGCGGGAGAGGGGAGACCCCACTCCCAGGTTCTTGGGTTCTGCCATATCTCCCCTCCTCCCCGGCCCTTCTCCCTCCAAGGGAGAAGGGGAGAGCAGAAGCCGGGTCCCCCCTTCCCTGCCCGCTCGTTCCTCGCTAGGGAAGGGGGATGGAGGGTTAGGTAAGGGCATCCAGGCTCAGGGCTTGCCGGTCTTGGCGCTGGGGGCGGTGCCGATGGCCGACGGGCCCATGCTGGCTGCGTCCGACGGGCCACCGCCGGTGGTCGTGCCTGCGGTAGCGCCATACCCGGTTCCTGCGGTGTTCTCCACGCCGACCCCCGGCGTGCCCAGGCTCTCGGTCGTCGGCGCACCGATCATGCCGGTGGAAGGCGTATTCAAAGCCGCATCCAGGGCCGTGCCGGGGCTGCCCAGGCCCGCGTTGCCCGCGTTGCCCGTGCCTGCCGGATCGAGATTGCCGATGCTTGGCAGGCCGCGAGCGCCCGTGGCAGAAGTATCCACGTTATCTACATCGCCTAGATTGCCCTCGTCTCCCAGATTGGAGGACTTGACCGGGCCTGCGTTGGCGTTCCCTATCTCGCCCGTCGTGGGCAGCAACCGGTCGCCCGTCCCCGTAATACCCATCTCCCTATCCGCCAGCGCGCTGCCCGATTGGCCGACACGGATATGGCCGGTGTCCAGCACCTCCTCGGGCTCGATACGGTCTGGCTGGGAAGTTCGGGGAAGGCGCTGGCGCATCTGATCGGGAGTGTCAACGTTCGGGCTATCAGGAGTATCGGATCGCTCTTGTCGTCGTGGCATGCTGCTATCTCCTCATGGGATGGATCGCCTCTTCCATCGAGAGAACATGGGTACGACGCGATTGCCGGCGCTAATTGTTTCCGCGGTTTCCGCCGATGGTTGGGGTAAGGCGTCTGCTCCAGAGGCGTCGGTTGCCTGTCTAGTGGGCCCTGTATCGCCGAAAAAAGGCAGTATATTTCTTTTTATGGAGAGAAAAATCTAACCTAAGTCAGATACTCTTACCGGACATGGCGCGATCTAGCTTTTAGAGACCACGCCATGCGCCAGCTCCGCAGGTGGTCAAGAGTTCGGATAGTATCCAGGTTCGACCCGCATTGGTGCCCACTGCTAACCATCCGCTTTTGCCCACCTGCTCCTAATCCTGTAGGATTCAGCATGCAGGGAAGGCAGAGGGCGCAGCAAGCCCTCTGGCCCGCAGCCAACGGCGCATCTTGGACGTGAGAGAAGCTACAACAGATTAAAGAACAAGGGGCAATAGATTCAAGAAAAGGCGCAATCGCAGCCCGTCTATCCAATGTTCTTTTGTTCTTTACGAATGGGCTAGTTAAGGAGTAAGAGCAGATGAACCAACAGACGACATTGACAACAGACACGAGCGTACAGCACGTACCGCGTCAGGACGTCACAGCAGAGGGTTATTCGGTGATGACACAGGCGCCGGTTGCTGCCGTGATTCCGGAGAAGGTATACTGGGGGCCAATCTGGGCCGGCTTTCTGACCGGCCTGGGGGCGTTTCTGATCGTCGAGACGTTCCTGTACTGGGTCACCGCCCTAACGCTGAGCATCGGGCCTAACGGCGTCGTCTCGGCGGGGCCGAATAACGATTGGATTTCGGGCCTTATCGCCATCGGCGCTTTCTTCCTGGGCGGCTGGATTGCGGCGGCCAACGCGCCGGTACGCCGGCCCGGCCCGGCGGCAATGAACGGCTTGCTGGTCTGGTCGCTGGGCGTCGGCCTGATTCTGGCGGGCGCGGCGGCGGGAGCCGGGATGTTCCTGGGTCCCTTCGGCCATGCGTTTAGCCGGTTCATGATCGGCGGTGGCGGCGCTATCGCCATGTCCCGGGGCGCGGCTCTCAACTTCGCCGCCAGCACCCAGGCGGCTGCCGGTTGGGGCTGCCTGTTCCTGTTCCTGACGGCGATCTCGGCCATACTTGGCGGCTACTGTGGAGCGATGGCGAAATGGCGCAACGTTCCGCCCACGCCTCCTGCCAGCTAAGGCGCGCTAACCGCCGGCGCTTGAGAAGCGAAGGCGTGTCTACAGGGCCATCCGTGCGCGCAGATCCCTGCGCACGGATGGGCCATTTTGTTGTCTCTCTGCCAGGCCAGCCCCGCTGAAGCTGTGTTTTGGCCTGCAAACGCAGGAATCGGGCTTTTCTCCGGCTAAACTCCTCGCACCTAGCCTAGTTTATAACGGAGTTCCGATGACCAATCCGACCGAACTGATCCGACAACTCATTCAACTGCCCGGCCCTCCCGGCCAGGAAAACGCCGTGCGCAACTGGCTTGCCGAGCGCCTGCGCGCTCTGGACTTCAGGCCGACGACCGATCCAAAGGGCAACCTTTTTGTGCAGCTTGCCGGCACAGGAGCCTCACATCCCCCGATCCTTGTCACGGCGCACCTGGACGAGATCGCTCTGATGATCACCAAAATTGAGGACGACGGCAAAGTGCGCGTGGAAGCCGTCGGCGGCGCCTATCCCTGGAAGTGGGGCGAGGGGCCGGTGGAGATTTTGGCGCGCAGCGGCCCCGTGCCCGGTATTCTCTCGTTTGGGTGCATCCATACCAACTCTGACGCCAGCGTTGTCGAGCACGCCCGGCACCACCCGCTCAAATGGGAGCGCGCCTACGTGTTCACCGGCAAGAGTGGAGAAGAACTGGCGGCGGCGGGCGTGCGGCCCGGCCTGCGCGTGGTACTGTCGTCTTCGCGGCGCGTCGTCACCGAGATCGGCCCCTATCTCGGCTCCTACTTCCTGGATGACCGGGCCGATCTGGCCGTCTGGCTCATGGCCCTGGAGGCGTTGCGGCAGGAGGGAGGCCGTCTGCCCGGCAAGGTCACCTTCGCGGCGACGGCTTCCGAGGAGGTGGGCGCGGACGGCGCGCAGTATCTGCTGCGCACGCAGCCTGCCGATATCTGCGTGGCGCTTGAGATCGGACCGAAGACGCCTGAGGCCGATTTTCCCATCGACTCCCAACCGACCATCTGGGTGCGCGATGGCTACGCGGCCATGGAGGCCCTCGATGGCGACATCCTGACCGATTGCTGCGCTGAGTTGGGCCTGACGCCCCACTGGCAATATCTCTCGCGCGGCGGCAGCGACGCCTCCTGCGCCGCCAGCAAAGGGCTGACGGCCCGCCCCGTCACGCTGGGCCTGCCCGTGGAGAACTCGCACGGCTACGAGATCATGCACCGGGAGGCTCCCGCCGAGCTCGTCCGCCTGCTGCTGGCCTACCTGCGCCGGGCCTAAACACCTACGCAGAGCAAAATCAGGTAGACACCCCCAATCGTGTGGATACATCTCAAAAGCGTGCGCTCCATGAGAAGCGTCAACACGGTTGGGAGGGATTACCCAAAATCATAAGTCTCTGAAAATGGAAATCTACGAAGTTAGGGTGAGGACGTGTTTAGGGCGACAGATCATTACTGCGTGCGGCGTGCTTCCGTCTGCATGTGGGCCTGGCACTCCTGAGTCAGCTTGAGCGCCTGTGGGTTGTTCCTATCCTTCTCCTGAATGACGCGAAGGTGATTCAGGGCGCGCTGGTAGTCGTGATCGTCTATGTAGGTGCGAATCAGGCGCAGACGCGCCTCGGTGTCGTCCGGGGCGTTGAGCAGGCGGTTTTCCAACTGGCTGACATTGCGGGCGATGGTTGCGCCGCGCTGGAACTCGGCCAGCGTTTTCTTGCCCTCTTTAGTGCGCCCCACGCGCATATACGCCTGCCCCAGATAGAGCCAGGCCTTGTGCTCGGTGATGCCCAGCTTTTGCGCCAGCTCCAGTTCCTTGATGGCTTTGGCCGCATCGTTACGCCGGAAGTAGAGGATGCCTAGCGCCAGGTGGACGCTCGGATTTTTAGGCACTTTGGCGACGACGCTGGTAAGCTCCTGCTCGGCCACAGCAAACGCCTCCGGACTGTTGGCCTGCTCGGCCAGCGCGCGCCCCAGCATATAGCGATTCTCCTGGTCGTCGGGGGTCAGCTGCGCCACGCGCCGGAAGGCCTCCTCCGCCTGCTTGAACCTGCCGAAGAAGATGTAGACGTTCCCCAGGGATTTGAGATAGCGCGGATTGTTCGGGTCGCGCTTTACGGCCCGCTCCAGAAGATCCATCTTCTTATCTTCCTGGAATAGTTCCCCATAGCATTGCCCCAGCAGATACGCTGTCTCCGGGTCGTCCGGCTTTAACTTCAGCACGGCCTCAAACTCATCGGCTGCCTTGGCCCAGCGCTCATAGCGGCCATAGAGATTGCCCAGCGCAAAATGGGGCCACGCCTGCCTGGGATCGAGCGCGATGGCCTGTCTTAAGACCGCCTCCGCCTCGGCGGGATGGTCGGTACGGGCCAGCGCCAGGCCGAGGGCAGCGCGCGCAGCGGTCGAGTGGGGATTGAGCGCGGCAGAGCGGGCCAGAGCGTTCACCGCCTCCCGATGCCTCCCCGACTCCGTGAGCTTAGTGCCCAGAAAATAGTAGACCTCCGGGTCCCAATCGCGCTCTTTAGCCAGGCGCTGAAGCTCTTCCAGGGAGGCGCTCTGGAGATGCGCCTGGAATCGGGCATCGGCGCGCACGTTCCACCAGAGCGCCAGGCCCGTCGCCACCCCCACGCACCCTGCCAGGATAAAGACCCACAAAACGATCTTGCCGATTTTGTGGCGTATCATCACTTCTCCCCTCTCGCTGAAGGCATTATGCCACGATCCTCCTCCACCGTCAAAAATTGATCGGCGGGAACGTCCTTCACTATGGTTTTGTGGCCGCTCGGCCAGCGAATTTCGATGCGGTCGGCGCGCGCCGCCGTTCCCAATCCTAGGTGCGCCCGCACGTCGCTCGCCGACATGAAGCTGCCCGTCGTCGAAACGACCTGCCGCCACTTTTTGCCCCCCGCCTCCACCGTCAGATGCGCCCCGATGCCGTCGCGGTTGCTCTTTGTGCCCACCAGCTTGAGCGACAGCCAGTGGTTGGGCGTCGGCGCCTGATTGTGCAGCAGCAGCGCATGGCCCTCGATGTCCACCACCAGCACATCCACGCGCCCATCGTTGTCCACATCGCCGACCGCCAGGCCCCGCCCGACGATGGGATGCAGGAGATCCGGCCCGCCCTCTTTGCTCGCTTCCACCAGCTTGCCGCCGCCTACGTTATGGAAAAGCTGCGTTGGCTGCGGATAGGTCGTGGTGCGATCTATCGTGGTGATATTGTCTATGGCGTGCCCGTTGGCGATGATGACGTCCGGCAGGCCGTCGTTGTCATAATCGAAGAACTTGGCGCCGAACCCGACATAGTTGACGGTCGCCTGGCCGATGCCCGCCGTGAAGCAGACATCGGAGAACACGCCCGGCGCCGTTTCCGCGTAGAGGCTGGTCGGCTGGTGCTGATAGGTAGTAACGACGAGGGCCAGCTTGCCATCCTGGTTATAGTCGGCCCAGTCTATGCCCATGCCGGCGTGCGCGGTGGCGTTGGTATCGTAGGCCGTGCCGCTGGTCTCTCCGACGTTCTCAAAGAAGCCGCGCCCCTTGTTGTGATAGAGGTCGCCGGGAAGCTGGTCGTTGGCGACGGCGAGGTCTATCCAGCCGTCGCCATCATAGTCGGCAATGGCGACGCCGAGCGCGTTGCCGTGCGCGTCGGCCAGCCCGCGCTTGATGGTCTCATCGCGAAAGGTGCCGTTGCGGTTGTTGTGGTAGAGCGTGCCCTTTTCGGGGTCGTAGGTGGTCGGGCCGCAGGTAGACAGGTTCCCGGCGGTGGATTTGCAGTACTTGACGCTGTTGGAATAGAACTTGACGTAGTGGGTGACGTAGAGATCGAGATATCCGTCGTTATCCACATCCACAAAGCAGGCGCTCGCGCCCCAGAGCTTGCTGGAGACGCCCGCCTGCTGGGTCACGTCGCGGAACCTGCCCCCGCCCTCGTTATGGTAGAGCGCGCATTCCCGGTAGCCGCTGATAAAGACATCCATCTTGCCGTCGTTATCGTAGTCGCCGGTCGCAATGCCCTGCCACGCGCCGTTCTGGCGCAGCCCGCTTGCGGCGGTCACATCGGTGAACGTGCCGTTGTGATCGTTATGGTAGAGGGCGACTTTATTTGGGCCGACGAGCAGGACATCCAGCCAGCCGTCGTTATCGTAGTCGAAGAGGGCGCAGCCGTTGCCCAGCGTCTCCAGAATGGTCAGCGGGCTGCGCCCGCCGTGCCCCAGCGTGAAGTGGATTCCCGCCTGTGCGGAAATGTCCTTGAAGAGCGCCTTTTCCGCGGCCAATGGCGCGGGTGGCGCCGTCGTCGTCGCCACCGTCTTCGCGCAGCCGCACAGGGCGAGCGCGGCTAGACCTATCGCTATCAGCAGAGGAAAGCGGAGCAAAACGTGTCTCATGGCTTGGCCTCCCGGCGCGGCGGGCGGAAGGTCTGCGGCTCCGGTTGGGAAGCGCCCTCCCGCAGAACATAGAACCCATCGGCGGGCAGTGGTCCGAACTGCTGGCGCAGGCCGGAGGGCCATAGCACTGTGATCTTCTCTACCGTCGTGGCGGCGCCCAGGCCGAAATGCAGGCGCGGGTCGTTGCAGGAGAGATAGCTGCCCCCATTGCGGACCTCGCGCAGCTGCTTGAGGCCACCCGCGGTGAGCGTCATCTGCGCCCCGATGGCGTCTCGGTTCGAGCGCGTGCCGATCAACAAGAAGCTCACAAAATGGCGGCCGGGATAGCCGCTGTTATGCAGGAGCACCGGCGGGCCGTCGTTGTTATTTACCAGGATATCCATATTGCCGTCGTTGTCGAGATCGCCGAAGGCCGCGCCCCGTCCGGCGTGCTTGAGTTGAAAGGCCGGGCCGGCCTGCTGCGTGGTCTCGCGGAACGTGCCGTCGCGCTCGTTGTGGAAGAGCTGGTTGTTCTGGAGATAGTGCTCGCCGGACGTGCCCTGCTCGACCTCCGGATAAACGTGGCCGTTGGCGACGAAGATGTCCAGCCAGCCATCGTTATCATAGTCGAAGAAGCCGGCCCCGAAGCCCAGCGTCGGGAAGGTCGGGTCGGCTATCTTGGCGGGCGTAGAGACCTCCTGGAAGAAGCCGTTGCCCAGGTTGCGCCAGAGATGGTCGGGCCGCTTGGAGAAGTCGGCGACGAAGAAGCCGGGCTTGCCCTCGTTACGATAGTCACCCAGGTCAATACCCATCGCGGCCATCGTCGCGCCGTCCTGCGCGAAGGCTATCCCGGAGGCGGCGGCGATATTGGTAAACGTGCCGTTGCGGTTATTGCGCAGCAGCCACGCCTCCTCGCCATCGTTACCGACGATCAGATCGGGCCAGCCATCCTCATTGACATCGCAGGTGATGACGGAAAGCGCCTTGCCGTTGGTCATGGGAGGCACGTAAAGGCCGGCTTTCCTGGTGACGTTGGTGAAGGTGCCGTCGCCGTTGTTATGGTAGAGGAGGCTGGGCGTGCCGTCGTACATCTGCGGCGGGCAGTTGCTCAGGACGCCGTCGGGCAGCTTGCAGTAGCGCAGGCCCTCCTGCTTGAATTTGACATAGCTGCACACGAAGAGGTCGAGCTTGCCGTCGCGGTCGTAGTCAAACCAGGCGCAGCCGGTATGGAACTGCCCGCCGAACTCGGTGCCCGGCACGCCGGCCTTGTCGGTTACATCGGTGAAGGTGCCGTCGCCGTTGTTATGGTAGAGGACGTTCTTGCCCCACTGGCAGACGTAGATGTCCGGGCGGCCGTCGTTGTCGTAGTCGGCGACGGCCACGCCCAGGCCGTAGCCGGTGCCCGGCACGCCGGCCCTGTCGGTCACGTCGGTGAAGGTGCCGTCGCCGTTGTTATGGTAGAGCGCGTTGCGCGTCTGGATGCCACGCCCGTAGAGGTCGCGCCCGTTGAGCAGATAGAGGTCGGGCCAGCCGTCGCCATCGTAGTCGAAGATCGCGCAGCCGGAGCCGGCCTCTTCCAGAATGGTGGCGATCCCCTTGCGGTTATTCTCATAGCGAAAGGCGAGGCCCGCCTGGGGCGCGACATCCGTGAAGCTGGCCGGGAGGAGCGGAGCGGACGGGGCGCCGGAGGCAGCAGGAACGGACGGGGCATGGCGTGAGGCCGCGCGCGACCAGAGGAACGCGCCCAGCAGAGCCAGAAAGACCAGGACCAACAGGATATGATAGCGCATTCAACCTTAACTCCAGCAGAATAGCCGGCAACGTCGGGACGCTCCCATCCCTCCAGGATTACGCAGCAGAATAGAGCGTAAATCATTTCGCTTTTGCTACCCAAAATCCTTCCGCTTGAGTTAATAGGGATAAGTTGCTGCGCCGACCGCAACGGTGGGCCGATAGATCGACCTATCGGGATGAGGCGCCGGGGCGGGAGCCTGATTGGACGACAGGGAGGCGGTCTCTCCATCGGTGGAGGCGGGCGCGTCGGTATTGGCGGAGGCCACTGCCGCCTCGGGAATAGCGCCGCTATCCAGGCGCCGCTTAAGAGCCGCCAGCTTGCCGGCATTGCGCTCTCGGAACAGCGCGGCATCCATCATGTCCCAATCTACCGGCAGGCCCATGCCAATCGGATACAGCATATCGCCGAGATACTGTTTGCCGGCCCGCTTCTCCCACCCGCCATAAGATTGCCAGGCTTCTCCGAGCTCCATTTCCAGGCTGGTATCGCCATTCCAGCGCGTATCCCACAGGGGAATGTGCTTGAACGCATCGCTATTGCCGGTCAACCGCTTCCAATCGCGGTCTTTGGCGTAGATAACGGGGGGCAGCCCGGCGCGCTTGATGGCCGTCACAGCCTCCCGAATGCGCTGTACTCGCGCCTGGGGCGACATGCGCCCTTTATAGCGCGGCTCGACATCCACGGCCAGAAACGCCAGGGCATCGCGCATCGGGCCGATTGCTTCCAACGCCTGCTGCACCTGCCAGCCGCCGGTCTGGCTGGCCGGCGCTCCCGGCAGGTGGGCGTCATTGTCGAAATTGAGGAAGCAGTAGGCGGCGACCTTCATGCCTGCCTGAAAGGCCATCTGCAACTGGGCCTGCGCGTACTGGTTCTGCCGGCGTCCTCCCCAGGCCCCCACGATCACGAAATCGCAGCCGGAAGCTTTCAGCACCTGCCAGGATGCCGGCTCCGGCAGACGGGCCGACCGGGAGATATCCACCCCTTGCAGCACGGCAGGCTCTACCGGGGCAATCGGTTGGGCCGGCGCGGCCTCGGTTTCTATGCTGGCAGCCGTGGGAACCGGCTGGATGGAAGAGGGAGAGTCAGAACCTGGAGTCTCGGCCACGGAGGCGAGCTGGCTGCTATTAGCGGGAGGCGCGGTAAGGTAGGGATACAGAACCAGGCTCAACGCCGTGGCGCAGAGCGTGCCGAGAAGAGGCTTCCAACAGTTGCGTCGCAAATTGCTTCCTTTCTGCCGTCGTGCAACGGCTGCGGTCGGCCAGAGAAAACGAAAGGGTCTGGGAGGCTCGAAGCATACCGGAACGCGCGCAGAGGCACGCGAAGGGTTTTGTGATGACGTGCCGCCGGGGCACGGAAAAACGTCAGCGCGAACAGAGCAGGGAAATATCCGGCAAGCGGCCAGCGAGGGCGCAAGGAAGCGCAGACGAGCGCTTCTTGCGCTCGCTCAATCCAGCAGAATACGCTATCGCGGAGAAACTGCGCTAACGGAGGGACTTACGGAGTTGTACTGACTAGCCAGGTATCTGCCGCAAGGTCTCGCCCGCGGCGGGGCGGCGAGAGGAAACAGAGAAAGCGCGACTTACGGATGTCCTCCACACAACTTACAGGTTACTGCAATATCTATTTTACAAGCAAAAAAGCCTTCTGTGTTCCTGGAGGCAGGGAATTTCGCAAAAATTTGGTGACAAATAGCTTTTAATTGCCTGGCAGTGACGGTGCCGGGCGTGCGTTTGGCAGGGCGCTGGCACTCCGGCGCGCTTCCTGCGTAAAATTCATGGGGAGGGTACGATCTCTCTGCGGTGATCGGGGTTTCGGGGGTAAGAGACGGATGAAGGCTGGCCGATTGAGTTGGATGGCGCTGGGGCTAATCTGCGTTATAGAGTTGGCTGCGATGGGAACGCTGCCGGAGCCTGCAACGCTCCGGGCCGCTCCCGCTGCCGGGCCTGACCGGGGCACGCTGCCCACGCTCACGCCCATCGAGGAGGCCATTGTGCGCCAGCCGTTCGCCTCCAGGACGGCACGCCTCCGCATGCGGCGCGCGCTCAAGGCGCCATCGCGCGAGGAACTGGAGCGGCAGCAGGGGCGGGGCGATATGGAATGGGCCATCCCGGATCGCCAGTACTGGCGGCGAATCCCCTCTGCGGCCCGTCATATCCTAGCCGATTGGTCTGGCCTGCCTGCGGTACGCTTCACCAACACGGAGATTGACGGAGAGCGGCAGGTCGCGCTATATCAGGGGCCGGAGTACGACCAGTGGCTTTTGCACGACGCCTACCATCATCTGTGGGCTTGTATCAGTGTCCACCGGGCCACGCGACGGGTCTATTTCTTCGAGATGGCCCCTCGACCCAACAGGCAATGGCGCCTGCGCGTTGCCGAGGATAACTGCTACTCCTGTCATCCGAGCGGGCCGCGCGTAATCCGTCCGTTTGCAACACGGGGGCTGGACCGCTTCACGCTGGCCCGCTTCAATCGACTGATCCTCTCCTATCACGCCTGCGATTTTGGGCAGAGTATCAATCTCCGGCTGCGCGGCAAACCTATCCGTGATGCGCGCTGCGTTGGCTGTCACGATGGCGTCCAACGGGGCCGATTGTATGCAATACATCGCCGGGCGATCCGCTTCAAAACCGGGCTGGAGCGAACCATGCCGCCGACCGTCTCCCAATTGGGGATCGATTCTCTTCCAGCGCAAACGCGATAGCCTGCTCCCATGAGAGCGCACGGCCTGCGGTGAAGGCGGGTGGCCGGTAGTATACCCTGTTTTCAGTCTCTCTATCCGCACCCAAGATCACAACTATAACGAGTCCGGAGCCTCCAAAAGCCTGGCATCGTGGGGCAGGAGTCGGCAGACCGGTTGGCGAAAGCAAGATGAACTCCGATTGTTCATCGTGGTTGATGTCTTTCCGAGGTAAGTCATGCCCCTGCCCACCGGAATCGTCACCTTTCTCTTCACCGATATAGAAGGCTCTACGCGCCTCTGGGAGCAGCACCCGGAGGCCATGCGCTCGGCCCTCGCCCGCCACGATGCCCTCCTGCGCTCTGCCATCGAGAGCTATAACGGGGTGGTGTTCAAGACGGTCGGGGATGCTTTCTGTGCTGCCTTCTCCACGGCTCCGGAGGCGCTGGCTGCTGCCCTTGCCGCCCAGCAAGCCCTTCATGCCCAGGACTGGACTGACGTTGGCGGGATACGCGCGCGTATGGCCCTGCACACCGGCAACGCCGAGGAACGCGACGGTGACTACTTCGGACAGCCCCTCAACCGCGTGGCCCGTCTCCTTGCCATTGGGCATGGGGGGCAGGTTCTACTCTCGGCGGCTACG
>Ga0209810_1001016_pt1 | contig 48087 bp, 63 predicted proteins | sample Coa_R1_7_FD_187159 | JGI IMG/M metagenome (GOLD analysis project Ga0209810, IMG submission 187159) | Surface soil microbial communities from Centralia Pennsylvania, which are recovering from an underground coalmine fire - Coalmine... | ecosystem: Environmental > Terrestrial > Soil > Unclassified... | reverse complement strand
GACAGCGGACGCGTCACCACCTCCACAAACCCGACCAGCCGACCACGCAGACCGGCCGCCGGCACCTCGACTGCAACCGCCGCTTCCACCCGCACCTCCTCCAACGATGACCGCCAACACGGACACCGTTCGGCGCAGCCGAAGCGGACCCTCTACCGAGCTAACAAAGTCCTACTAGGCGACCGGCAGCAAGAGATCGATCATGTCGTGGCGGCGGTAGAACTCGATCGACGGGCGTGACACATCCTCGTCTGAGCGCTGCTCCGCCAGCCGGTCGAAGGTGGGCTTGATCAGGCCGTAGACGGCGGGAGGGTCTCCTTGGAGCCGCTCTCTCGCATAGCGGCCGCCGGGGAGCGTTCCCTCCTCGAGACCGAGTACTCCCGGATCGTCACTCTCTCGCACCTGCACGCACACCCAGTATTCGCTCGTCGTCACGTTGAAGGCTCCGTAGAACTTCCGGCCCTTGAGCGAACCTACGGCAGCTTCGACCTCAGCCCAGGTGCGGGTGATCGCCTGCTGGTCATCGGTTGTCCGCCTGAACATCACGCCGACATCCTCACGCTCGACAATCACTGGGCGATCAGCCACCGAGTGATCCTAGAGCACCGCTCAAAACCGCCCCCGTTGCTAACCCCCAGAACGCTGCTCGTTGCGGTCTACTCGAAGCGACTCTGGCACCCGGACCGGCTGGCCAAACCGTGTGGCTGAAGACGACGCACCGCGCGATCGGCCCGATACGCTCAGCAACTGGCTGGCGTCGCGTTCGAGCGAGCGGCGACGCTAGTTCGGTAGCGAGCGCAGCAAGCGGCGTGCGCATCGCGACCGCCTGACAACGCATCAGCCGGGCACGAGCTCGCACGACCCGCGCCGTTCGCCGTAGCGAGCGGGCACGGGCATGCGCCTCGGCCGACGCCTCCCGGATCGCCTCCATCCTCGCACCGTCCATCGTCTCGACGCGTTTACCACTTCCGCCCGAGCCGAACCGCTACGGGGCCGCCCACAAGCGGCCGGGCTTCGTCAGCCGGCCGGAACCGCTCCCGCTCCACCGTCGCTGCCAACCCGGCTGATGCCCTCAGAACCCAACCCCTCGAGACGGCCGCGCACCCAACACCCACCAAGCGGACCCGGCCGCAGATTTGCCATTGCTACCGAGGCGGGCGGCGAGGCTCCATGCTGCGTGGTGCCAGACAACCTTGACCAAGCATGACTGGCCGAGCGCGCGTGGGAAACCCATCAACGGGCGCGGCAGGCGCGCGAAGCGGCAACGCACGCACGCAGGCGGATCACCGAACTCGACCGGCGACGCCATCTCGAGCTGATCGCCGCCGCCGAGGCGGCGGAGCGACGCATCCTCGCAGAGGAGCGGTTAGCGCAGGTTGAGCTGAGCCTCGCGCAGGCGCGGCAGCGGAGCGCGAACGCGCACGAGCGGGCGGCACGACTCGACGACGCCGTCGGCAAGACGGCAGACGCGCAGAAGCATCGCGACGCAGCGGACGACGAGCAGCGGCTGATCCACGCCGCCGCCCTACGAGCCGCCGCCCGGCAGCCCCGGACACCACCACCCCCGCGACATCACCCGAGCAACAGCAATAGGAACATGCCAGCCACACGCAATCCGAACGCCGGCCTCGTCAGCCCACCATTCACCCTACGCCGCGCCTCCGGCGAGCGGTAGCGGCCTCGTCGGCCATGCCGCGAACGGGCGAGCAGCGCCTCGTCGTGACGCGGCCCGCAGAGAGCAGCCAAACAAGCCACGACCGCTTGAACGCCGCCCAGCGTCACCCCGGCGTCCTCTCGTAGGAACCGGAACACCCACCGCGCAGCGACGCGTTCTCCTTCTTCGCGATGGCCACGGCAGGCACGATGCATCGCGCAGAGGGCACCGATCGGGTCGCGCACCATCTGCAGCACGTAACCCGCGAAGACCACGTCGAACTCGCCTCTAGCTCGAAGACGTCGCGCCTCGTAACGCGCGTCCGAGCCGAGCCGCTTTCGCGCGTGCTCGAAGCGCGCTCGCGCCCGGCCTTGGAAGGGAGATGGCAGGTCCGTCGCGACCACTTCGGCGGCTCCGCGGCGCTCCATCTCGAACGCCCAGAAACCGTCAGCGGTCCCGACGTCGAGGCAATGCTTCTGCTGGAGGTTTGGCCACGGAATCGCCCGCGCGGTCCCGCGAAGATCCCAGCCGCCCCGAGTCACCGACCTGCGATTCCGCCCAGGCCGCACGCGATCCGCCGGGCTGCGAATCGGTGCCTGAACGAGGTGACCCGCTACTTCTTCTCGCGCTTCGTTTGCCGCTTCTCCTTCAGCGTCTTCTGAGCGCGCTTCTTCTCCATGCTCTTCTTCGAGTTCTTGTCCTTGCTCGCCATCCTTGCTCTCCATTCTCGGCTTGCGGGTGGACCGACCGCAGCCGGCCCAGAATGTCGATCACGCCCTGGCGCGGCCGTTCCGTCAGGCGCGTCGCGGCTCGGCGGGTCGCATCTTGGCGATCCCATCTTCGTCGACCTCGACGACGTAGCGTCCCGGGTCTGCGCCGCTCGTGAAGCGTTTGAAACCTCTCGTTCGGCGCGCGATGATCGCATGGGTGTCGGTGCGGGTCTCGATCGTGTAGCCCTCTTCGACCTTCTGGTCGAGAAAGACGTCGAGGCCATCCTTGCGCGTCCCGAGAGGGTCGATCTCTCCCACTATGCGAGTATCGCAGAGGCCGGCTTGTCCGCGACCTTCGCGCCGTACTCCGCTGTCGGCCGACGGCGAGTAGGGTGGGGGTCGCACGCGCGGAACGGCGTGAGGCGTTCGAGTCGCTTCTCGGCCCGAACGGTATAGGTAGCTCACGTCGCTCAGCGACGGCCACGGTAACTACATAGGCACGTTCGTAAACCAACTCGCCGCCCTGGGAGATAGGCGACGTTTCACCATAGGCGACGGAAGCGTACTCCGCATCACCGGCATGACCGACCCGCAGCGATCACGCGAGCGACCGATCTATACCGGCGGCTGGACGGTCGAAGTCGTCGCAACACGCCGATGAACTTTGGCTTCAGTCCGGGACTGGAGCGGGCGGGTCACCACCCATCGCGGTGCCGATCTACCTGACCCAGGAGAAAACGGATCCGTCGCGCGTCATTCGGCGGCACCCGCCAACCGCCGCCATCTCCGTCTGTCTCAACGACAGGCCGCGACAGCGGGCACAGAACCGCCGACCCAGCACGGTACCGAGCCACACGCCCGCTACCGCGCAGGCGGGCGAGGCATCGAGGGGCGGCCGCACACCGCCCCTCTCCCGTTCCGGCCGCCGACCCAGCGCGGTACCGAGCCACACGCCCGCTACCGCGCGGGCGGGGCGAGGCATCGAGGGCCGGCCGCACACTGCCGCTCTCCCGTTCCGGTCCTTCAATGCGCGCGCTGGTTCTGCGGAACGCCCGGTTGCACCGAGGGCCCCTCACCTCGCCACGGGCCCGCAGAGGGAGACGCGGAGTGCGACGCGCCCGCTTCGACTTCCGTCGTGATCGCATTCCCGACCCGTTGTTGGAGCGGGGCGGTGAGTTGCACGAGCGGTTGTTGGTGGCCTTCGACGGCGCCCGCTAATCCACAATCGCCTGCGTCTGCGCTCGCCGCCTTGACTAGCAGGTCAGCGGCACGAGCCATCGCCGCCGCGTCGCTGGCGCCGTGCTCCACCCGGGAGCGCACCGCATGACTCCAACGCACGCCGCTCAATCGCTGTTGCCAAGGCTCTGACCTCGCTATGTAGCGAACCGGCCGCGGGGATTAGCCGACCGATCGCGGAACAAATCAGCGAGACCTTTAGCCGCGAGTGCGATGGATGCTGGGCAGGAGACCCACGCGGGGTCAGGAGCGCTTTAGCGCTTCCTGACCCCCACGGTGGCTAGACCTTGTCTCTGATCGTGTCGGCGGCGTCGTCGACTTTTCCCTTGACGTCGCCCTTCGCCTGGTCGACCTTCCCCTCGTTCTTGAGATCGTCGTCGGCGAGCCACACTCCCGGCAGATAGTTGGCCGCTAACAGCTCGGCCAGCACCCGCGCGTCGACCTTGTCCGTCCTTCACCTTCGCCTCCGCGATCGCGCGCGTCTTCTGCGGGTTCGAGACGACCAGCCGGCCGACGTGACGCTCCAACAGCCTGGCGATCGCGTGCGTGTTGCAGGTCGCCTCGATCGCGACCTCGTCCTGCTCGCACAGGCTCTCGGAAGAGCCTCAGCGCTTCGGGCGTTGTCTCCATCCGGCCGCCGGAACGCACCAGGCCCTCCTGCCAGATCGCGACCTCGGCGAACTCGCGATGTACGTCGAGTCCGATACAGCGTCGCATGCTCCTCCTTCCAACCAGCTGTTGAGGTGGGAGACCCGGCGGGCGAACGACACCTACGGATTCGCGCTCGCAGCGGATCCGGGCTAGTCGCAGGGGCCGACATGTCGCTTAACACGGGCTCGCAGCCCATCGAGTAAGAGCGGCCTGCCCCTCCTGCGTTTGCTCCCGAATGCCCCCGTCTCGGACGGTCGCCCGTACTCACCAGCCCGGACACCAACGGGCGTCGAGGCGGTCGTGGGGCACGGGCAGCATCCACCGCCTTTCATACGGGATACGAACGCGATCGAGGCGCTCAACCGGGAGCTGCGCAAAGCGATCAAGACCAAGGGACACTTCCCGAACGAGGAGGCCGCCAAGAAGCTGATCTATCTCGCGATCACCAACGCCGTGCCGGCGTGGACGCGAACGCGCAACTGGACGACAGCCCTGCTCGCGTTCAAGATCCACTTCGGCGACCGACTCCCGGAATAACACGGCTACACGGGAAAACGGACGCCCTCACGTTAGTCCTCGTTCGATGTTCTGGCGGGCGTCGGCGGCGCCAGGCGAAGGCGACGCTGGTAATCCTTCCACTGAACGGAGTCACCTGGCGACGAGAAGGACAAGAATTCGAAGAAGAGCATGGAGAAAGAGCCGGCGCAGAAGACGCTGAAGGAAAAGCGTCAGGCAAAGAGGGACAAGAAGTAGCCGGCAGCCGGCGCAGGGTGATGTCGCCGCGGTCGTGCTACTGTTTTTGCGCTAGCTGAGCGAGTACTGGTTGCGTGCTGTGCGCTTCCCCTGCCCGTTCTTTTTGTGGTGGAGGAGGTGTTTGTGTATGGCAACCGGAACCGTGAAGTGGTTCAACGATGCGAAGGGGTATGGCTTCATTACCCCTGCTGATGGTGGCAAGGACGTGTTCGTCCACCACTCGTCGATCGCCGGTGAGGGCTTCAAGTCGCTCGCGGAGGGCGCGCAGGTGCAGTTCGACGCGGTCGACGGGGCGAAAGGCCCCGAGGCGAAGAGCGTCGTCGCCGTCTACTAGTCGCGTGCGCCGGCCGCGGGGTCATCGGCCCCGCGGCTGCGCCGCCGGAAAGGGGCTTTCATGCAAGGAATGATGCTCTGGTTCAACCCCGCCAAGCAGCACGGCTTTATTCGGACGGAGCAGGGCGAGCGGCTGCGCGTCGATCAGGACGGGTTCGCGGCCGGTCAGCTGCTCGGCGACCGCTGCCGGGGTACCCAGGTCAGCTTCGACCGCACCGCGGAGGAAACGGAGGAGGCGGCGCGGGCGGTGAACGTCGCGGTCGTGCCGCTTTACGCGGCGCGGCGGGCGCGCTCGCGGGGCCGCCGCTAATGGGCCAGGAAGAGCCCGCAGTCGGTGCTGAAGCGGGCCCGTGAGCAGGCGATGCGGGAAAAGCGGGAGGTGAAGCAGGCGAAGAAGGATGCGCGCGCAGAAGCGCGCCGCGCCAACGATGAGCCACCCGCGCTTGACACCGACGCGGTGCCGGACGCCGGGTGACGCGCTTCGAGGGCGGCGGCCTCGGCGGGGCGTCTGAGCTCGGCTACGAGCAGACGCTGGAGGCGTTGCTGAGCCTGATCGGGCGCCCGGTTCTGGTCGTGTTCTCGGGGGCCGGGAGCTCTCCGTTCATTTGCGGCGTCCTGTCGGGGCGGCTCGACCGGGGCGAGCTCGACGAGCGGTTGCAGGAGGTGCTGCTTCGGGCCGATGACGCCGCGGTCGAGACGCTGTTCTTTCACGTCGGCTCGCGCCAGAACGGGTTCGTGGTCAGGCCGGACGAGTTCGAGCGCGGCTTCTGGCGCGGCGACGGTCAGCTGGTCGTGCAGGTCGGAGATTGCGCGATCAGCGTGCTCGCCGGGGGCGAGCTCGGACGAGCACTCGAGCGGTGACAGGCGCAGAGCACGCCGGCGGCCGTTCCGCCGCACTCGACACGTTTCTGGAGCGGCAGCGAGTGCAAGGCTTCCAGATCGAGACGCGCAGCGGCGTGCAGGCGGTGATCATGCGCCGGCATCGGCTCTACTTCCTGCTGCGCTGGCTCGCGCCAGAGCGCGCGGAGCAGCGACTCGTGGTGTCGGTCGACGAGCACGGCGAGGTCACTTCGCTGGCGGCAGAGCCGGTTCGAGGGTGAAGTGAGCGAGTTGAGTTTCGAGGCGACGGTGGTTCGGCTCGCCCGACACGCCGCCACGTGCGGAGCACCGTCGCCGCGGCTGACGTGGAGCGGGACGAGCTGCTCGCGCCCGACCATGGCACGATCTCGGCAACCGCACGGATACGTCGCAAGTGGAACCGATGTCATGTCTGCGCCAGAACCCGAGCGGGACGCTGGTCCCCCTCCGCGCAGCTGAGTTCACGCGCATGGCGTCCGGGGAGACGGCCGGGCGGCGAGTAAGCGAAGCTGTCGCGCCGGACGCTGGTCTTGCGCCAATCGTCTCGGTGCGTTAACTCGGTTCGAGGGGTCGGCAGGTGACTCACACGGCCACGCTAGCCGAGCGCATCGGGACTACCGGAAGATGTTGACCGCTCTTGCGGAGACAACAGCTCGACATGAACGCCGCGGTCTGCCGGTGACGTGATGATCGAGGTTTCCGCGACGACTCCGGGTGCCGGCAGCGAGGCCGGATCGGCGGGCGTCCTCGTTCACTGCGTCGACGGCCGCACCGGGTAGGTCCCGCCGTCGAGTGAACGGGACGGCCGGGGCCGTGCCTGCCGCCGTCCCGGCCGTACGCTGGATTGTTGTCAGGTTAGGGTTTGGTCAGCCCGTTGTAGTCGCCGATTACCTTCGCGTCGTAGGGGGCGTTGAGCTGGTCGAAGCCGTTGCCGTCCTGGTTGATCTTTCCCTGGCTGAAGACGATCTGCTTGCCGGGGTTGATCTCGATCACTTGGTCGTTGAACTGGTCGCTGATCAGGGTGTTGCCGTTCGCGAGTCGGACGGCCCGGGTCGGGTTCGGGTTCTCGACGCTCCCGCGCCGGCTGTTGGTCGAGTAGCTGAACACGACCTGCTTGCCACTCGCCACTTCGATGATCCGGTTGTTGCCGGAATCGGTGATCAGCGTGTCGCCGTTGGCAAGCCGGCTGGCGAACGCGGCGCCGTTTAGCGTCTGCGTGTCCGTCGGGTTGCCGTACTGCCAGACGATCTGGCGGTCGCGGGTCACCTCGATCACCCGGTTGTTGCTCTCATCCGCGATCAGGATATGCCCGTTCGGCAGAAGTTCGGCGCTGTTCGGGTTGTTGAGCTGGCCGGGGCCGCCCCCCGCGCTGCCCGTCTGCCCGTACTGCCAGACGATCTGGTGCGACGGCGTGACCTCGATCACCCGCTGGTTGCCCTGGGCGTGATCAGCACGTCGCCGCCGGGGAGCGCCGTCGCCTGGACGGGCGTGTTCAGCTCGTTCGGCCCGTCGCCGGTGACGCCGGCCTGGCCGTACTGCCAGACGATGTCGCCGGCCTGGTTGACGTAAAAGACGCGGTTGTCGGGGCAACCGGGCGGCGCCGGGCAGCTCGGATCGGCGCCGGCAGGCGTACCGGTGCCGGCGATCAGCGTCAACGACCCGACACGTTCCGCGTCGTTGACGCCGACCACCGAATGCGGCCCGGCCACGTTGGAGCCGTTCCCGAACTGCCAGACGATGTTGTGGTCGGCGTTGACCTCGACCACGCGGTTGTTGAACTGATCGGCGATCAGCACATCGCCGGCCGTGTTGAACCCTGCCTGCACGCCCGCCGCCGCACTCCCCCCGCCAGCACGGCCACCACCGACATCGCTGCCGCCGAAACCAGGTGCCAGAGTTGTCGATGACCGCAGCCTCATCAGCGACCTCCTCTCCTTTTTGGAACCTCGGGACAAAGAAGGAATACGTGGCAACCCGGGCGGCGGATTGCACAGCTCAGCAACGCACACCGCGCTCGCGCAAGGCCGAGCGCCACACAGCACCGGACTCGGCCGCGCGCGTGTCGCGACACCGCCTCCGGGTCTCAGAACCCGATCCCGCTGCGGGGGGTCGCTCGATGCGAAGGGGACTCCTCGAGTGGACCGGGAACCGGATGTGAGCTACTAACCGGCGCCGGGAGCCGACGACGACCAGCTCTGGCACCGCGGCCGGCACTACGGACGGTTGCGGGCGACGATGACGACGTACTCGCTCGCTGCGCGGAATATCCCGTCCCCGCAGCGGTTGGCCTCGGCGCTCAGCGCCACGAGCTCGTCGCGCAGCTCCGGCCAACGTCCGCTCGCCGTCAGCTTGTTCCGCGCCTGCACGAGCGGCCTGCAGAAGTCGGCAAGCGTATCGATGAACGCTTCCGGCGACTCTGCCTCGAAACTGGAGCGTGCAGCGCTCGAACTTCAGCTCGACCGGGTGCGGAGCGAAGGGCTCTTCGATGTGCTCGCGCCGGCACCAGCCCGGGGGCGGCGACGCGAACGCCGGCGGCGGTGGCAGGTACGGCCGATCGTCGCCCAGAAGCGTCCGATGAAGCCGTCCGCCGCCCAGTTGCCGAGCACGATCGTGCCGCAGCGACGGCAGACACGGACGAGCTCGGCGGCGATGAGCTCGTGGCGGGGCGCGAACTGGACGACCAGGCTCGAGAGCACGCTATCGAAGCGGTCGTCGCCAAAACGGCAACTGCGCGTCCCTCGGCGCGTGAAGGCGGCGGCAGCGCGGGCGCTACTCAGTTCGGCGGCCTCGAGCCCCTGTTGGCGGAAATCTCGGCTGCCGCTGCCGCTGACCCAGTACTGCCGCGCCGAGGCGACGGCGCCAAGCGAGTAACACGAGGCGCGGGAGCCCAGCGCCGCCGAGGTCGCTCTGCAGAATGATCTTGAACTGTCCCTCGAAGCTCGGCCCGGCTCCGCCCGCAGCGACGAAGCCGTCACTGGCGACTGCCTGCCTTACGCGACTCGCCTGTCGCTGTTTGGCGTCGTTGAACGCCTCGATGAACTTCCGCACGATCCGTTCGCGCAAGATCTCGGGACGTGGTTTGCGACGCACTTCCCCGCGGCGTAGGAGCGTTACCGGCGAGCGGCAGGAAGGCGTCGGCTGCTTGCCGCGTTCCCAGCTCGTCGCGGCGGCTGACGCGAGGATCGAGGACGAGCCCGAGCGCCACTGAACTTGCTGGAGCCTTGAGCCGTCGTGGGCTCGAGTTCTGGCTCGAGCCGCTCTGGTCGTGCGACAGCGCGACGCCGGAGCCCGCTGCAGCTCACCGCTCGCCGTTCCCTGCGTCGCGACAGCCATGCTGTCAGGCCCCAACCCCCGGTGGAAGATCCGGAGGTTTCACGAAGAGGTGCGCGTGGCATCTCGCCGTTCCTGCCGCGCCTTCTCGCGTTCCTCACGCTCCTTGTCGCGGTGGCCGGAGCCCTCGTCGTCCGGCCGCTTCTTGTCCTTGGTGGAGTCGTCCTCGGCCGGAGCGCGGTAATCGATGCCCTTGGCGTCCTCCATTTCGACGTACGCCTTGAAGCGTGCGAGATCCGCCTGGACGGCGCGCTTTACGAACCTTAGCCCGGAAGCCATCTTCTCCATCATCCCGTTGGGCTCGAACTCCATGGTGACCATGACGCGGGTCAGGTTGTCGTCGAGCCTGTGGAAACTCACGACGCCCTTGTGCGACATGCCGGAGGTCGTTTTCCAGGCGATGCGATCGTTCTTACGGCGGTCGGTGATCTTGCCTTCCCATTGCCGCTTGCTGAACCAGATCTTCTCCTGCCAGCTTAGAGTGTCGCCGCCGTTCTTCTGGCGGACGTTAAGGACGCGGTGCATGAACCTCGGAAACTCGTCGAAGTTTGTCCAGGCGTCGTAGGCCTTGTCCACCGGAACGGCGACATCCGTCCAGCGCTGGATCGGCAGGCGTCTCGTCTTCTTGCCGCCGGACCCTCCACCGCCGCCCCGCATCGCCTTCGAGACGGCCTTCCCCGCGAGGCCGCCCTCGCCACCCGTTACGGACTGTTTCGCACCTTCGGCTGCCTTTTCGCCCAGATCCTTGGCCTTTTCCTCACCCCTTCGTTCCGTGGCATCCGTCAGACGGTGCAAGAGGTCGGGCCCCTTCGCGGCCACGACCGCACCGACCGCGCTCAGCGCCGCGGGAACGAGGAGCTCTTTGCTCTTCAGCGCCGACTTGACGGCGCCCGCGCCGTTGTCTCCGTTCGGAACGATGCTCGACATCTCGCCTCCTCCTTCCGGCGCTCACCGCTTGGCGGAGCTGCGCGCCTTTCCAACGGTTTCTTGAGTCTTTCTCTCGGCGACCTCCCGAGAGGGTCGAGCTCGCTCGTCATGAGCCACAGGTCCTTCAGCGTCGGCAGCGGTCCTCCAGGGGTGCCACACGTGGGTTGACGCGCAACGCGAGCGTTGTTTCGCGTTCTTGCGGATCGAAACCCGTCGCCTCCGTGCCCGCTGCGAGACGGTGCTGCTTGCGCCGTTTGACGAGCCCGCGGTGAAGGCAAGGGAGACCCGAGGCAGAGGGCGACCGGAGGTTGTGATGGCGAGTTTTGAAGAGATGGGTGATCTCCTCACGACGGAGCTGCGGAGTCGGATCGACAGGCTAGTTTCCGCGATCGGCGACGACGACGCGGACTTCGCAGATATCTCGGTGCTCGCACACGAAGTCGCGTCTATCGCCGCCGGGATCGAGGAGACCTACGGCAAGGTCGAGCGGCTTTTTCGCGCGCTGCGCGAGCCGAATTCGGACTACGACAGGCCGCGGAACGAGAGGATCGGTTCCGGAGCGGAACAGTCGCCAGGCGAATGGCAGCACCAGCCGGAGCGCGACACTCCCGCGCCGGACGAGGTAACCAAGGACGAGCTGCTCGAGCGGGCACGTGCGGCGAACATCCACGGCCGCTCCTCGATGTCCAAGGGGGAGCTGGCGGACGCGGTCGAGGCTGAGGAGAGCCTGTCGAAAGCGGAACTGTTAGCTCGAGCCCGTCGCGCCGGCATCGAGGTACGCTCGTCGATGACGAAGGACGAACTCCGCGCGGCGTTGAGCAACGTCAGCGCGTCTTGAGCGGCTTCGCCGACCGAGGGGAGCGCCTTCTTAACCTCGGAGACTTTGGGAGAGGGGCTCCGTCACGTCGTCCTTCGTCGCCAGCGTGCGCTGGCGGGTCGATCCCGAAGCCTCCTCGTCGTCCTGATCCTCGTCGGCGTCACTCTCGCCTCCCTCGTCCTGTTCGCCACTGTCGCGGTCGCTGAGAGCCAAGCGGACTGCGTAGTGACCGCACCAGTGGCCGCAGCGGCGGCTGCTGCCTTGGTCGCGGTCGAACCGCGCCCCTCTGAGCGCTCGCGTTGGTCCTGCTGCCCGTTATAGGTTTCCGGCTCGTCGCTTTCTGCCCGGCGCCCAGCGGCCACGACGACGTGATCGCGCTGTTCCGCCTCGCGCGCGACTGGGTTGGCGAGGAGAGCTGACAAAAGCACCCTGCGACCCTCGGCCGCTTCCGTGTGCAGCAAGCGGGGGCGCCTTGTCTTTTAGCTCTTGCCGGCGCTCGGCGCGAGCGCGCTCAGCATCTCGATCGGCACCGGGAACGCGATCGTCGTCGCCTGCGACGACCCCAGCTCGAGCAGCGTCTGCAGGTAGCGAAGCTGGAGCGCGATCGGGTGCTGCTCGATCACCGTCGCCGCGTCCTTCAGCCGCTCCGACGCCTGGAACTCGCCCTCGGCGTTGATCACCTTCGCCCGCCGCTCGCGCTCGGCCTCGGCCTGCCGCGCCATCGCGCGCTGCATCCCTTGCGGGATCTCGACGTCCTTCACCTCAACGATCGACACCTTGATCCCCCACGGCGCCGTCGCCTCGTCGATGATCCCCTGCAGAATCGCGTTAATCCTGTCCCGCTCCGACAGCAGCTCGTCAAGCTGGTGCTGGCCGAGCACCGAACGGAGCGTCGTCTGCGCAATCTGCGAGGTCGCGACCATGAAGTTCTCGACCTGCACGATCGCCTGCTTCGGCTCCACGATCCGGAAGTAGGCGACGGCGTTGACCCGCGCCGGGACGTTGTCCTTCGTGATCACCTCCTGCGGCGGGATGTTCAGCGTGATCGTCCGCAGGTCAACCTTCACCAGCTGGTCGACGATCGGTATGCGGAAGAACAGCCCAGGCCCCTTCGGCTCCGCGAAGAGCCGGCGAGGCGGAACACGATCGCCCGCTCGTACTCACGCACGATCCGGAGCGCGCTAAACGCGAACAGCACCCCGAAGAAGAGCACGATCGCAACGACGATCAGTGCTGCCGTCATGTAGCGATCCTATGCAGAACGACCGATTCACGGTCGTCAAGAACTATGCCCGCGAAGCTTCACAGAGCGCGCGCGCGAGACCGATCCCGCTCCGAGCCCTCCACTCGCGCGAGGCGCAGCCAACAAGCTGCACGCGCATCGCCGAGAGATCGGCATAACAACGGATTGGCGACGGCGCGGGCCGACCCAATTTCAGTCTCGACTCCTGGTAGACAGCGCGTAGACGGAACGCGATTCGTGTGTCTGACCAATCGCAGTCAGATACCAATCGCAGTCAGATGCCCTAGAACTGGCTTCCGAAGCGGTTCGCGATGAGTGCCCCCGCAAGAATCGAACTTGCGTGATTTGTTCGTCGCGGAGTCGGCGTAGCTCGTCGGCGCAGAGTTGAAGCTGGCGGATCAGCTCCGCGTAGGGGACCGGGAGAAGGTCAGCGATTACCGGCAGGTTCCGCTGCGGCGGCTGCGGAAACACGGGCGCGCACATCCCCGCGAGCCCGCATCAGGCGGAGGCTTCGCGGCAGCACACGGCAGCGATGCTTCGGGCAGGTGGGCGGGGTTTACGCCGGACACTGGCCGGCGCACGCTGAGCTGGTCCGCCCGTAGACTTTCAGCCGCGGTGGAACAGCCAGGATCGAAGCGGCATCGCGCAGCTGCGCGGCAGCATCCGGCGGAGGCTGAGCGGCACGCGGTCGCAGCCGAGCGTTGGGCGGGCAGGGTGACGGTGCGCACCGTCGTCGAGCAGCGAGAGGTTTGCGGGACGTGGAAGCCGCCAGCGTCGAACTCGACCGGGCCGAGCTCATCGAGCGTCGGCAGTAACGCAGCGCTCAGTGCCCCAGCCGGCGACCAACGGATCCGAGCACGCCCGCCGTGCAAAGCGTGCGCGGCCGTCCGTGCTTGGCTGTTCGCTGCTGTCTACGCGCGAGAGTCGAGTCCGATTGCGGTGGCCGATCACCGTGATCACGGCCCAGCGTCTGCGGGTTCGGTGCGGCCGGGTTCGCGGCGGAGCGACCTGCACTTCACCGCGCGTCCGCGAAACGCCGTAGCGGCCGGCCACGCCACGGCGGCAATGAAGGCGACAGCCGCAGCGGTGGCGGCGAAGACAGCGATGGTCGATCCCATTTCGCTTACCCTAGACCGCAGGTTGCTCCGGCTTGACCGGCTTCGCGCGCTCGCGGGAGATGGATTGTCGAGGGCAGTGGCGCAGCCTCAGACAGCCCAGTAAGGCACTCAGAGGAGGCTCCAGCGCCGCGCCGCTACGCCCAGGCCGGTGTGCCAGCGGGCAGGTAGCAGGCCCCGATCGGCTAGAGGTGCTGTGCGGTCGTCGGGCGGCAGATGAGGGCGCGTTCCGCTCGCGTGTCGCCGCCACGGAGCCGCCTGCCCGTTCGCGGCTCCGGGCCGATGACTCTCCAGCGACGGCCGTAGAGCTCGAACTCCTCGCCTTTCACCATGGCCGTCGGAACGGCGAGCCTGTGCATGCGACCGTTCGGGTACTGGAGGCAGAGGACGGGCACGCGGTACTCCATCGGGCAGATGGGGCCAGGAGCGTGAGCCGTTGCCGCCTAACGAGCAGAGTGGCTGAGGAGTTTCGCGGAGCCGGGTGCGCCCCCGGGTTGGCCCTTGGCCGGCTGTCGCCGTAGCGAGGTGACGCCGTGCTGTTGTGCGCCCGCCTCGATCTGTTCGTTGACGCTGCGGAACACTTCCTTGTTGCGTGCGGCCCGTTCAGCGAACTCCATCGCTTGTCGGTGAGTTAGCGAGTGACGGTAGAAGGAGGCGCGCCGTGCGGTGAGAGCGCGGGTGGGTGGAGGTTGAGCCGCGCCTGCACTTCGCGGCGGCCATCGATGATCCGCTCTGACCATTCCGCCAGCCAGTCCACGATCTGCAACCCGCGTCCGGAGTCTCGCCAGGCCTCAGCGGTCAGCGTGACGGGTGCGGAGCGACCTCGGGCCGGGTCTCGGACGGAGAGCGTCAGGTCGCCGCCGTCGAACAGGTAGCCGACCTCAATCTGCTCGTCCGGAGCGTTTCCGCGGCCGCCGTGGACGATCGCATTGCTGCTCAGCTCGCTCACCACGAGCAGCGCCTCGAATAGCTCCTCGCGCTCGAACCCCGCTTGGCCGAGCGCGTCTCCAGGAACCTGCGGGCCGCCGCGACAGACGCCGGCGTCGCCGGCAGCGCCAGACGATCAGAGCTCGACCCCATCGATCAGGAAACGCGCGACCTACGACCTCGGGTGCGGGCCCCTTCCGTCTTTGCCAGCGCTCGTTAAGTCCTCTTCGGGCCAGCCGCACGTAGGTTCCGCGCTGCGCCTTTCAGACTTCGATCCTTGAACCCGCATGGGACTCCTGTTTCCGTCGTGCCGCCGGCGGGGAGGGACGACGCCGTGTTCTTGTTCGGGTTTCGGCGGTTTGGGCGGCTGGGGCCGCTCGGAGTCGCCTACGCGGGCTACAGGCTGTGGCGTCGCCTTTCGCCGGCGCAGAAGCAGGCACTGCGCGCACGCACGGTCGCGATCGCAGAACGCGTACGAGCCGGCAGACCACCGGCATCAGTCACGCCCCGTGTCCGGGCGAACGAGTCGAGGGAGGCACCCATGTCCGAAGCGGATAAGCCCGCACCCGCGCCCGCAAAGCACGAGGAGGCGGCTCGCGAACCGTCGGCTGCCGAGGCGGCGCAGGAGGAGCAGGCCCGGCAAGAGGAAACCGGGCAGGAGTCACCGGGGTAGGGGGTCGGTGGCAGTGATCGCGAACGAGTCGCCGACGTACGCGGAGGCGACAGCGGGAGGGTAAAGCCACGGCTGCGCGGCGTGTTCCACGAGGTCGGCTTTTATATCGCCCTGATCGTTGCGGTTCCGATGATCGCGACCGCCGAGGCCGGTGTCACCAGAACCGTTGCGACCGTTTTTGCGGCCTGTGTCGTTGGCTGCTTCGGAGCGAGCGCGCTTTATCATCGCCCGACCTGGCGGCCCGCCTTACGGTCGTGGCTGGCGCGGCTTGACCATGCGGGCGTGTACCTGCTGATCGCGGGCACCTACACGCCGGTCGCGGTCCTCGTCATGAGCCGCGGTTGGCGCGTTCCGGTTCTCGCCGTCGTTTGGTCCGGTGCGGTCGCAGCGATTCTTGAAGCTCTTTTGGGTGCAGGCCGCAAAGCGGCTCGCCGCTGCGATCGGGTCGCGCTGGGCTGGGTGGGCATGGTCGCCTTCGGACAGTTCCTCAAGCTCCCACTTGCCGGGATTCTGCTGCTTGTTGTGGGCGGGTTGCTCTACTCGCTCGGGGCGACCATCTACGCGCGCAAGCGGCCCGACCCGATCCCGCACGTCTTCGGCTACCACGAGCTCTTCCACGCCCTCACCCTCGGCGCAGCAGCCTGCCACTACACCGCGATCGCTTTCTTCGTCCTCCCCCGCGGCTGAACGGGGCGATCACCCACCCCGGGGAACGTCCGCTCTCGGTCGGTGCCGAGCGGAAACCCAAGCTCCGACGCGATTTTGCCACCTGCCGCGCTCGGAGGCGGAGCCTCTCGGCCAACGAGCGACTGTTTACAAACCTGCACGTTCTGGGTGGTGGCCGCGGGCTACGCTCTGCGAAGCCAACGCCCTTCCGCCGCCTGCGAGAGGCGCGGCCCGAGGACGCAACTGTCTTCCGCTCGCGAGCAGCGCGCCGCGGGATCTGCACGGGAAAGGGCTGTGGTGGCAAGAACGAGTTACCCCCGAACGAGTCCGCCGGTGCCGGTGCGACGGCGTTCGTGCGCCGGGTATGTGAACGAGGAGATCGCCCGGCTTGCGAGCCGGTTCGACGCGAACGAAAACAGTCGGTTCGAGTTCCTCTGCGAGTGCGGCGACCCCTCCTGCAAGGGCATCGTCGAGCTGACGCTCGCGCAGTACCGCGCCTCAACGCCAGGCTCAGTCGTCGCCCACTGAGTCATCGGACGGTTCGGCAGGCGCAGGCGTCTACTGCCCGCGAGCGACGCCAGTTCGTTCTCAACGCGGGCGCGTAAGCCGCGCAGGTCGGCGCGGAAGCGTTCGTGTGCCAGGTGCAGTGTTTCCTCGTGGTCGAGCGCGTCGGACAGGAGCGTCACCAACGCTGCAACGAGGACCCGGGGCGGCACCTGATCGGCCACGGGCACTCCTCCTGCCGCCCGCCTCCACCATCCAAACCAGCGCCCCCACCTATAGAAGCGGGATGTCGGAGCGGCTCCGGACACCGACAATGGCTCCGCCTTCACCAGCCGCGGCTTCCGCGCCCGGCTCGCCGAACACGGCGTCACACACCGACGCGGCGGCTACCGCGACCCGAGTCGCAGGCCTTCATCGAATCGTGGTTCGGGAAGCTGAAGGAGCGGCTCGTCTGGCGCTCCAGCAGCTGCCGGCGGAACCTGGCCTTGCAGCCGTTCGCTCACAAATCACTTGATCGTCGGCTTCACGGTCGTACCGCCGTTCGGCTTCGATTGAGAGGACATTCCGTTCACACGTCAGCTGAATTGAGCTCGGGTCGACGCCGGGCAAGTCCAGATGGATGAAGAAGCGGTCGCCGCGCCGGTAGGCGTCCACCGGAAAGCTGCGGGCGCCGCCGCCAGACTGACCGCCCGCAAGCCGCTCGGTCAGCCGGTGGAGTTCGCGGAACGGGTCGTAGCGCAAGACCGACATCGATCGCCTCCTGATGGATAGGCTGCGGTCGGGCTACTCCAGCCGCCGCGATCACGCAACAGCTCCCGGACGCCAGACGCCATCGACGCCGCGGGCGGCTTCAGCCCCGACAGCGGCCCCGGCGTGGCCTTTCGAATGGCTCGTGGCCCCCTGGAGGCAGCGGTCACCGTCCGCGTCGGCCGGCTCTTCGCAACGAACCGGCTCACCGACACCAGCACGATGCACGCTTCGTGGGGCGTAAGGGGTGTTCGTTACACGCGCGATCGACTCGAACCCCGGCTCAACCCCCCGCGCCGACTCACGAAATTGAGTCCGCTTTTTCGGGCGCAGGTCGCCGCGCTTTTGCATTTCGTACGCGGGTTTCGTCCACGCCACGACCTGCCGGGGTGGCCTTCGACGCTGTGGCGTAGCTGGGGGTGTTTCAGCTGGGTGTCGTCGGTGCCGCCGGTGCGGCTGCGTGCGCCTGCGTGCCTTCCACCTGGCGGCGCGTTGTCGGGTTGGGGGCGGCTCAGCTGTCGTACAGGCTGAGGAGGAGCTGGTCGGTCGGGATCTGGGTGATCGAGCGGCGGTTGACGCGGGTCGTGAACTCGCGCATTCGGCGGTCGAGGTCTGCTATCAGCTTGGCCTCGAGCGGCAGCAGAGGGTGGGCGCGCTGCTGCCCGCGCGAGCCTGCGACCGTGACGCCGTCGCGCGCGATCTGCGCGCGAACGTCATCAAGCCGCTCGACCGCCGCGACGAGTAGATCGCGGTGAAGCAGTTCGGCTGCGGTCAGTTCGACCTGCGTCCGCTCGAGCAGTTCCGCAACCGCCGCCGCAAGCCGATCAGCAAGCGCTGGTGGTAGCATCGTTGCGGCGGCCGCGCCGCCGAGCTCTGCCGGCGACGGCTGTTCCCCCAGCTGTTCCCGATCGCGGCGAGCGGCCTCGAGGATCGCGTGCTGCTGATCGTCAAGCCGGTCGAGCTTCTGTTTGAAGACGCGCGCCAGCGCCCGCTGCCGATCAGGATCGCTCACCTGGGCTTCGCGTTGTAGCTCAGCGAGGCTTGGGAGTGGAAGCTCAGGCTGAGCGGCGAGCAGCATCCAGTGATGCCGTGGGCGGAAGCTGCGCTCGCAGCAGCGGGCCAGCAGTGATGTCCGCGGACGAGCCATCGTCCTCTTTCTCTATCGGCGCGGCACCGCCGGCCGCGACCAGCGGCGTCGCGGCAGAAGCCGGACGACCGCTCCCACTCCGCCGCTCATGCCGCCCTCCTGCCGCGCGACGGCGGCGACCTCTCAGCCGCTGCTGCATCTGTTCTCGAGGGCAGATCCGCCGTCGCTGGTGTGTCCGCAGCAGGTTCGTGGGGGCGCGGGATCCAGCTGATGCCCGGGTGGCGCTCCCGCAGGATCTCGAGCCAGACCCGCAGCAGCCCCTGCCGCGCCTCCTCCGGAATCAGCGTCACCCGCGCCCCCTACCGGCGCACCGGCCTGATCGCCCGGCTGCGGCGCAAAGCCAGCGCTGTGCGGCCGATACCCTGGGAGAGGCAGAAGCGAGGCGGAGATGCAGCAGCAAAGCTCTGGCAGCGAAGCGAACGGGCCTCTAAAGCCCGCAAAAGCCGTCGCATCCGACCCACCTCCCGGCCCGAACCAGCTTCGCGACCGCGTCTGGGCGCTCGCCTATGCCTGCTCAGGCGACCGTCAGCAGGCCGACCGCGTGCAGGCAGTGTTCGGCCGCGCCGCCAGCGATGGCGGCCACGCGCTGCTCTTTCGCGCCTGGTGGCAGCAAAAGACACTCGCGCCGCTCCCGCCCACGACAGTCGTCGCCCCCTGGGCCACCCAGATCCACCAGCAGATCGCCGAACGCCTCGCCGACTGGCGGCTCCTCGGCGACCAGCCCCTGCTGCTCGCCTGCCCCGGCTGCGGCCGCGTCTACACCAGCAACCCGCCCCGCTTCGCCCGCAGCTGCGGCCGCTGCAAACCCTCCCAGCCGACCGGCAAACCCGCCCCGCACGGAACACGCCTCATGCACAGCCCCGGCTTCTACAAATCCGGGCCCGCCGGGCCCCGACAAGGGCAATCTCTCCTCTGCGCCCACCCCGACTGCCTCACCCTGTTCCTCGCCATCAGCGGCCAACAGCGCTACTGCCCCACCCACCAGAAAGACCGCGAAAGCGCCGCCCGCGCCCGCCGACGCGCCCCCTCACCAAAACACCAACGCCTCCGCTTCTACCCGCACGAGCGGCCCCTGCAGATCAGCCTCACCGCCGCCGACGGCCGACAACAGCCGATCACCATCACCCCCAGCGGCTACCAAGCGCGCAACGAAGCCGAACTACTCCAGCTCCTCCAGCTCCGCAACACCGGACACCTCACCCACAGCTGGACCAGCTGACCGTGAGCGTCGCGGCAGCCGTGCCCCGCTCCCTGGTCCCGCGTTGACAGGTAGTTGATCTGGAGCGCCGGAGGGATCGTCCGGCGGCCGGCTCAGCATGGGCCGCTCGACCGACAAGGAGACGAGGTTGAGCGAGCACCGGAAGTATCGGAAGTTCACGTCCAAGCAGAAGCTGGAGATCGTGCTGGCGTCGCTTCGCGGCGACCGCTCGGTCGCGGAGCTCTGCCGCGAGCACGGGGTCGCGGAGAGCCTGCTGCGCAAGTGGCGCGAGCAGGCGCTGGAGGCGGCGGCGGAGCGGTTCGAGTCCGGCCAGGAGCGGACGCTGCAAGTCGAGCAGCGGCGGCGGATCGCTGAGCTGGAGCGGGCACTCGGGCGCAAGACCTACGAGCTCGAGATCGCGGGAAAAGCGTTGGCGGGCTGGGAGTGAGCGTGCGCGTCGCCCGGTCCCGCCGTCTGGTCGCCGAGGGCTACCCGTTGGCGACGGTGGCGCGCGTGATGCAGATCAGCCGGCAGGCGCTCTACCGGACGCCGACACCGCGCAGGCCGCCGCAGCGGCGGCCGCCCGTCGACGCGGTCGAGCAGGCGATCGTCGCCGAGGCGCTCGCCAACCAAACCGACGGCTACCGGATGATCTGCGCCTTCGTCCGGCAGCGGCTCGGGATCGCGGTCAACCGCAAGCGGGTGCTCAGGGTGATGCGGGAGCGGAAGCTGATCCAGCGCCGGCGTCCGCTCGAGCGGCGCAAGCGGCCCGGCTTCTTCCGGGTCGAGCGGCCGCGGCAGCTGTGGCAGCTCGACATGACGAGCGTCTGGGTCGCCGAGCACGGCTGGACGTATCTGATGGCGATCATCGACTGGTGCACGCGCGAGATCGTCGCCTGGCAACTCGAGCTGCGCTGCCGAGCGATCGAAGCGGAGCGGCTCGTCATCCGCGCCGTCGCGACGTACGCAATCCAGCCCGGCGAGCTCACCCTCGGCAGCGACAACGGCTCCGCCTTCACCGCCCGCCGCTTCCGGCAGGCACTGAGCGGGCTCGGCATCCCCCACCGCCGAGGCGGCTACCGCGACCCCGAGTCGCAAGCCTTCATCGAGAGCTGGTTCGGGAAACTCAAGCAACGGGAGGTGTGGCTGAACGAGTACGAGACCCTCGACGACGCCCGCCAAGGGATCGGCGGCTACGTCGACCGCTACCACCACCGCCCCCACAGCGGGCTCAACTACCGGACGCCCGACGAGGTGCGCCGAACATGGGAGGATGGACAACCACTACTGAAAACAGCGGCCTAGCCTGTCAACACCGGCGGGGAGCAGGTCAAGCCACCCCAACGCGGCGCCGGCCCCGCCGCGTCAGCTCACACGAATTTCGCGACTTCGTAAAGGCCCCTGGTGAGGTTCGGCCGAGGCAATCGCCCGACTAAAGATCCCCCCTGGGGTAGGGCCATCACGTGCGGTCGCCGGACCTCCGGTGACCAACCCGATCCATCGCTACCGACTCGTCGTCCGCGACGGCTTCGACCTCGGGCCGCTCGTGAGCAGCCGTGTCAACTGTGGCAGGTCGGATCGTTGATCCAGCGCGGCTCGGAGGGCTACCGCGTGCTCGCCGTCGTCGACCCCGGGGTCGAGTCGAAAGCGGTACGGGTGCCTCGAACGAGGTGCGTTCGATTTGGCGGCAGCGGCAGAGACGTGAACGCCTGCTGGCCGAGCGGAGGTGCCTCCCGCTGCAGACCGCGTACGCGGGTCGCTCGTCCCGCTCAGCGCTCGTCGGATGCCGCTCGCTCGACGGCGAACGCGATATTCACCGTGGTTCGGTATTCGCTGATGCGGCCGTCCTCGACGACCGCGCTCATCGTCATCACATCGGCACCGGTGATCCCTCGCAGCGTCTTCGCCGCCTCCCGCACCGCCGCATCAGCGGCCTTGGCAAAGCTCTCCGGCGACGACCCGATAATCGTTACCACCTTCGCGACCTCAGCCATCCTCAACCTCCTCGAACATGAATCGAAACGATGCCAGTTCAAGTGCCTCAACCACCCGATCCCAAACGACGGCACCGCTGATCGGGGAGCAAATCGGCGGCGCCAACGGCGGCTCGAGGCGGCGCAGGGTGAGCCTCAGTAGGCACCAGGCAGCCGTAGCGTCCCGACGGGCACCCGGCTACCGCCGTCGAAGGCGGTCGTGGCCCCCTGCGCGGCGACAGATACCGCTCCCAAAGCGGCCGGGCGGCTTCAACACTCCTGAGGCGATCGCGACGCGTTGACGCTACCCGGTGCGCCTGCTTGTGTGCACCGCAGGCTGCGGCGAGTCCGACCCCCTTGGGGACCCGCCTGCGGCAGCAGCCCGCGCGTCGCGGCCCCGCCCCCGGCGTGCGGGCTGCACAGTCGCCCTGTCGTGCGGACGACCGCGCACGCTGGTAGGCACCATCGCCGCTGACCCCGACCTGCCTGATCTGGACGCGCTCGCGCTCAAGCTGGTGCAGCTGCGGCACTGCCGCGAGGAGCTAACCCGTCGGCACAAGCGGATCCAGGACCGGCTGAGCGCCTTCCCAAACGACTTTCAACAGGCGCAGGAGCAGCTGCTCGCAGACCAGCTGGCAGAGACCACAGCCCGGCTCGAGGCGCTGCAGGCGCAACTCGCGCCTCACCTCCGCCGGATCTGACCGGGCTGTAGCCGCCGCGTGGTTAGGCGGCGGAGGCGCGGGCGTTGCAGGCGCGCGCATGGGCCGCAACCGCGTCCAGAAACGCCTCCGGATCAAACGGCTTCGCCAACACCGCGGCCGCGCCGGCATCCCGCATTGCTTCCAGCTCGCGCGGATCACGGGAGGAGGTGAAGGCGATCACACAGGCATCCGGGTGGGCAGCCAGCAGCGCCCGCGTCGCGGCAACGCCTCCCAGCCCCGGCATGTGCAGATCCATCAGGATCGCATCCGGCCGCAGCGCCGCCACCAGCTCCACGCCCGCGCGACCGTCGGCGGCACGCCCCACCAGCTCAAAGCGGGCGTCCAGCTCGAAGTTCAGCCGCAGCACTTCAACGAGCGCGTCGTCATCGTCGATCAAAACGACCCGGATCCGCGGTGTCGCTTCAGCGCGCATGCCGTCTGAGTGTTCCAGGTCAACGCTCGCGGCCGGTAGGCCGAACGGCCCATCTTCTGCCCCGCTCCGACTCACCGCCGGGGAGGGCCGATCACATTCCCGCGCGACCGAGGAGCGTCGCGGTCGCGGCACTCTGCCCGCTGTGCGGCGTCTCTCCCCGGTTACGAGCACTGCTGCGCGCGCGCGCGCTCAAGTTGTGCCTGGCAGCGGTTTTTGTCCGCCAGGACCAGCTCTGCCTCTGCGAGCGTCCGTTCCCGGTCGGCGATCCGTTCTGCCCGCTCAAGAGACTCGGGCCGGGCGATGAACTCGAGCGCGTGTGTCTGGTGCAGATCGGCTGAGTGCGCGTGCACGCCCGCCGCCCGCTCGTGCACGAGGGCGGCCCGGTCGTGGGTCGCGGCGGCACGCTCATGCCTGGCCCGCAGGCGCTCCGGCGCCGACGGCAGAGCGCGCAGCGCGTCCTGCGGGACTGGCAGCGTGTGACCGGTCGAGACAAACCTGACCAGCGCCCCGTCCCGCAGCCAGGCACCGTCGGAAGCCACCGTCGCGCGCGCGCCCGCCGGATAGCCATACAGCGGCCGCGCTAGCTCAACGACCGTGCCCCGCGCCAGCGGCACCACAGACAGAACAGTAGACGCTTCTTCAGGGCAGGCACTCCGGCGCCGGCGTCGCGCTGCTGCCGCGCGCCGTGGACCGCGCGAGGGGGTCGGTCGGGGTCGCGCGTCACCGACTGCGGCGCGCGCTGGCGGCGCCGGGGCGGGCGCTCCTCCGCAAGCGGTCTCTCGGGCGAGCGGATTGACGGCGAGGGATGCGGGGGACAGACCCGTGTCGAGCGAACGGAGGCGCTCTCGTGGGCGAGCAGCATGGAACGGATGCGAGTACCGCGGGGCTGAGCGCTGAGCGGATCGCACGCAACGACGCGATCTTCCGGCAGGCGAACGAAGCGATCCGGGCGGCCGCCGAAGGCGGCGACTTCGACGCCGAGCCGGTGCCGTTTATCTGCGAGTGCGCCGACCCGGCCTGCCAGGAGATCATCCAGCTAACCCTCGAGCAATACGCCGAGATCCGGAGCGATCCGCGCCTGTTCCTGAACGTCCCTGGTCATCAAGCCGCGGCGCAGGGTTGGGCGCGGGTAGTCGAGACGCACGACGGCTACGTCGTGGTCGAGAAGATCGGGCCGGCCGGCGAGCTCTCCGAACGGCTCGACGGCGCGCCGAACCCCGCGACTGCCGCCCTCGACCGCGACGACCGGCGGACGCGCGATGACAAGGCATGAGACCAGGAGGAATCGGTGGACGAACGCCAGCAACGGGTCGGACACAACGAGGCGCTCTTCCGCACCGTCAACGAACGGATCGAAGGCCTCAACGACGCGTTTCAGGTCGTGATCAACGACTTCCAGATCGTCTGTGAGTGCGGCGACCTCGACTGCCTCGACCAGCTCACGATCCCGACCGCCGAATACAAACGCATCCGTGAGGATCCGACGCTCTTCGTGCTCCTGCCTGGCCACCAGGACGCGACCGCCGAAGCCGTCGTCGAAGAACACCAGGAAACTACCTCGTCGTCCGCAAACACCCCGGCGGCCCAGCAAAGCACGCCACCGAAACAGCTCCCGAGCGGTAGACGCGCGAACGTCCAAGCTCACCGCGATTCCCAGCCAGCGCCCTGCGGAGCCGCGCCACTCGGTCACAGCCTCAACCGCTGCCGGAACAGTCTTGCGGCCGCAAGCGCTTGAGCTACAAACGGGCCCGAGGGATGGGCGAAACTGACGCGGCCGGCGTTAGGCTTCGACCATGCTGAAGGGACGCTTGAGTAGGCGACGGCCGATGCCTCTGCAGCTGATTTGCTCGTTCTGCGGAAGACCACGCACTCAGTCGCGAAACGTGGTGGCGGGACGGAACGCCTGCATCTGTAACGAATGTGTTGCCCTAGCAGCTGAGGCTCTCGAGAAAGACCGAAAGCTGCTGACGCCGCTCGCGTAACACTCCGCGCTCAAAAAACGCCCGCGCCGTCGTGTCATCGCCGCGCGCTCGGTGCGGTGGCGTCACGAGAAAGCCCCACGCCGGTTGCCGCTATCTGGCGAGCGCACGGGCCGAGCGAGATGCCGGCGTTACTCCCGAGGAGAGCGGCTGCAGTGCCACGACCACACCACCCACCAGCGGGAAGCGGAGGGACTCCCCGAAGGCGACGCCGCAGCCGCACTCTTGAATCTGACAGCTCGCAAGCCGAAAAACCAGGCCGCGAAACGACAAAAAGCGCCGGACGCGGCAGCATCAGATCCGATGCCACTGCGCCCGGCGCCCGGGGTCGTTCTACGCCGCCTCGACGAGATCCTCGTCAGGCAGCCGTTCCTGCTCCCGATCCTGTGGCGCGAGCACCCAGGTGACACCCGGGTGCCGCTCCTTCAGGATCTCGAGCCAGACCCGCGACAGACCGTCACGAGCCTCAGCCGGCAATGTCACGCGGCCTCTGTCTCGGGCTCAGCCGGCAAGGACCAGCCCCAGCCGCGGTCGAAGTCGAGCTTCCTCGGCTCGACGCTGAGCGCCTTCTTCGCCCGGTCGAGCGTCGACTGCGTGATGCCGGCTTCGAGCGCGAGCTCCTGTATCTCGCTTGCTGGCCGTTCCCCGTCGGCGAGCTGGACCTGCAGAAACGCGATCGCTTCGGCGAGCCGTGATCCGCGTGGTTGACGGTCGGGCACCAGCAGCTGCCCGCCCGAGTAGGGGGAGAAGCCGGCTTCGCTGATCCGTGCTGTTGTCGAGCCGTCGGCGAGCGTGACCGATTCGATCCGCAGGAGCAGGCTCGGGGCCTGCTCGCTGATGTTGCTCTTCACGTGCGCGAGCACGCGACTGGCTCCGTCGTCGCCATCGGGATCGTCTGGGTCGGCGGCGAGCAGCAGCACGCTCCGGGCCGCCGCGGGGAGGCCGATCGAGCCGCCGAGACGCTGCAGCGGATCTGTGCTCGCCCCCTTATTCAGATGGGCGACGAGCAGGATCGCTGCCCCGGTGGCCGCCGCCAGGTGATGCGCGGGCGCGAGAGCCTCCCGGATCTCCTGATCTTTCCAGCTGTTGATTCCGTCCAGATGCGCCGCCAGCGGATCGATCACCACCAGCCGGGCCTCGTGCTCGAGCACGAACCCCCGCAGGACGTCAGTGTCGGTTGGAAGCAGCAGCGGTGTCTCGAAGCCGTTCCGCTCCACCAGCGGAAACCCGACCCGGCCGAGATCCGCCCCGCCAGCCTGCAGCCGCGGGAGGATGGTGTTCGCGATCGAGTCCTCAGCGCTCAGGAAGAGCACGTCGGCTGGCCCTCCGCCGATTCTTCCCTGCGTGACGCGAGCGGCGAGCTCGGCAGTAAGAAGCGACTTCCCGAGCCCCGGCGACCCCGCGAGGACTGTCAGCATCCCGGCGGGGATCCGGTCCTTCCAGAGCCAGTCGAGCTTCTGCGGCTCGATGGCGCCGGCGCGGACAAGCTTCGGCCGGCGCGACCGTGACGACCCACCTGCCGCGCCACGGTTTGTAGTGGTTGCCGCTCCAGGACTGCTGGAGGGCACGTCAATGACCTCGTCACCGACGAGTAGATCAGTCATAGCCTCCTTCGGCTATTCGATGGACATGAACCACGAAGGCATCTATCTGTTCCTGATGACTGCCTTCGTCAGCGGTCGTTCTGACTCGCGGTCCCCGCCGCCCGCCCGGTTCCCGGGCGAGGCGGTCGATGTCCGCTCCGTCACTGCAATACCGCTTGATTAGCGAAGACGGTCACCAACGAGAGATAGACGTCTTCGCAGGTCGGCACGATCATTGAACCGATCGTGCAGCCGGCCTCGCGGCGGAGCCGCGGCCGGCAGGGAGTGTTGAGCAGTTACATGCTGGTTGCTCCGGCGACGCGTTCTTTAGCCGCTCTTCGTTGTCCGCGACTGGCGGTTGACGGTCGCAGCGAGCATCGCGGTCGCGGTCACAAGCTCGTTCAGCTTCTCGACCTCCACCGAGATCCCGAAGCGGGTCGGGCTCGTCGTGCCGTCCTTTCGGACGTACATCAGGCGGATGTGTGCCAGCATCCGGCCCTCGTGCTCCTGCAGGTAACCCTGCAGCTCACGGCCGTCGGACATCGGCACCTGGTAGACGACGTGCCGGTCGGCCGTCGTCGTCGCGCTCTGAGTCAATGGTTCTCCTCGTTGGAGGGGACTCGGTCGCACACGTTGTGCGACCCTTCACCTCTATAGGCGAACGTGCCGGACAGATGTCGCATCTGCATCTGCCGCCTCGGCAGTTCGCTATGACGGACCCAGTAGCTCTTCGTTCAAAACCCCCCAGAGACCACGTGGCAGTACGCCGGACCGGCCAGGAATGAACCAGGCTGGTTCAGGCTGCCCACCCCCTTCCGAGGGCGAACTCTGAGAGGCGAGGCTAGGGAACCGCTCGGCAGCCAGTGCCAGTTCGCGCAGGTCGTTCTCGTGAAGCCAGCTGTGGTACGGCTCGCCCACCTCGCGCTGCAGCGGGATCCCGAAGAACTCGAACGGGCGGTCCTCGTCCTCGGCGATCGTCGGGTACAGCCAATGAAACAGGCACTTCTGTACGAAGGCGCGTACCTCCGCAGGCTGCTCTCCCAACCGCGCGCCAAATCCGACGGCTGCTCGAATGTCGTCGCGATCGACTGAACCGCCCAGGATCCGCTCGACTTGACGCCGGCTCAGACCGAAGCGACGCGCCACGTATTCGAGGGAAACCTGACCTCCACCGCGGCGACTGAACCTCTTCAATTCGCTCACCAAGCTGCGGATCGCGTGCGCCCGTGCCACGCGCACGAACGTACGCAGCTGCTTCAACAGCGCGCTCTCCAAGACCTGGCTGCGGCCGAGATCGAGACCAGTACGAATACGATCGTCGGCATACCCGAGTAGGTAGAGGGCGACGATTGCCAGCTCGCGCAAGGCGAACAGCTGCGCCCGCCGCTCGTCCCTATGGCCGCCGCCGCGCACCGACAGGTTGACAAGAAGCTGACGCTCAGGCAGCGGCGCCAACAGCGGTGCCGTCAGTTCGTAATCTTGGATCATGCTGCGAACACTCTCGGGCGTAATTGCAACCACGCCGCTCCGGACATAACGCGCTGCCGCCTCCAACACGGCCGCTGCGGCCTTCTCGTCCTCCGAGCGACTGTACGGCTCGATCGCTTCCTGCGACGCGACGTCGGGGATCGCGAGCAAGATCTCCCAATCCACTGCTTCGTCATCCAGCACCAACCGCTCCTCCGGCGCCACCTCGACCTCATCGAGCTCGTCGCTCAAGTCCACGAAGAACCGGCGGCTGATCCGGTTCCAAGTAAGGCACTCCCGGCAAGAACAGGACCCCGCAGAACTCTCACTCAATGCTCCTAGACGGCAGGGCTCCAACCAGCCGACACCGGCACACATCACACACCGGCGGTCACCGAGACCATCGAGACCGTCGATCACAACTCCCGGCGCTAGATACTGCGGCAACACGGGCCGCACCGCGCCAACGGCATTTGAAGCCGCACGAGCAACGACACGCGACAGATTACGGCCATCGTCACGCCCGACCAGCTCCGGGTATCTTCCCGGCCAGTTACAGCGACGGCATCGGTCCAACACATGCGCAACGGCCGGCTCGCCACCCTCACGATTCCAGGCGACGATCGATTCGAGCCAGGCCAACGACGTCATCCAAGGCGCCGTCGTCGCCCAAATCGCCTCATCCTCGCGCTCGCGCTCGATACCCAGCCGCACAGGCCAAAGCGCACGCTCATCCGATTCGGGGTGTCATCATCAGCGCCCTTTTGGGCGTCAAGATGCGCTGCGCTGCCTCTTGCCGTCGCGACAGGTACCGGTCACAACGGGGGCCCGACCCCCGCCACAGGTACCGGCGCCCCGGGGCATCATCATGCGCCCCGATGACGCCCCCATGACGCCCCCTCGAGCCGCCGAATCTGGCTCTACGACAGCGATCCGCCGGGGCGTCATCATCAGCGCCCTTTTGGGCGTCAAGATGCGCTGCGTTGCCTCCCACTGGGCTGTTTGAGCGGTCGCGCCGGGGGTACGCGGAGTTGCTTCCTATAGGGGGAGGCGGGGACAAGCGCAAACGGCGCTTGGTGAGTGTGCCGTTCAACCGTGCGTGGTTTGCGGGATGTGCTACGGCCGTTGCGCGCCTCGTAGATGTCCGGGACGGGAGGGGTTGTATGACGAGCGTTAGTGGGACCGAGTCGCAGTCGGCGGCGGAGCAGGCGAAGGAGCGTGTGCAGGAGGTCGCGGAGCAGGCGAAGGGTCAGACGCGGGAGCAGCTTCGTTCGCAGATCGCTGATCGGTCGACACAGTTGGGTGAGCAGCTTTCGTCGGCGGCTCAGGCTGTGCGGCGGGCGAGTGCGCAGTTGCGCGAAGAGGGGAACGAACGGTCGGCGGGGATGGTCGACGCGGTCGCCGATCGCGGGCAGCGCGTCGGAGGGTACTTGCGCGACTCGGACGGTGAGCAGCTTCTCCCCGACATCGAGGAGTTCGCCCGCAAGCAGCCGTGGCTGATGGTTGGCGGCTGTGCTCTGGTTGGGTTTCTCGGCGCACGCTTCATGAAGGCGTCGAGTCATGGCCGCTACCGGGCCCTGCAGCGCGACGGCGCCTACCCGAGCCGGGCTGCGTCTTCGATCGGAGCGGGGTTGCCTCCCGCGCCGGCACGGCCGTTTGGCGAGTCGGGTCAGGTGAGCCTAGAAGCGGTGGCGCGGGATGCTGGGAGGCGCGCCGAATGACCTCGACAGACAGTCGGCAGCAGGCGCTGCATGAGCAGCCGATCGGCGAGTTGCTGAAGCAGCTTGCCGGCGAGACGACAAACCTTGTTCGGCAAGAGTTGGATCTCGCGAAAGCGGAAATGCGCGAGAAGGCGGGGAAGGCGGGGCCTGGGTTCGGGATGATTGGTGCCGCCGGCGGTGTGGCACTCCTCGCGCTGGGGGCGCTGACTGCGTTTTTTGTTTTGGCGCTTGATGGGGTGATGCCGAACTGGCTGGCGGCGCTGGTCGTTGCTGTGGTGTACGGCGTCGTCGCTGCTGTTCTGTATCTGCGTGGCAAGGAGAAGGTCGACGATGCAGGTTCTCCTGCTCCGCGGCAAACGATTGAGACGGTGAAGGAGGACGTGGAATGGGCGAAACACCCGACGACATCCGCGAAGAGATAGAAGAAACACGTTCCCGCATGGGCGAAACGGTCGAGGCGATCGGCTACAAGGCAGACGTCAAGACGCGCGCCAAGGAGTCGATCGCAGCGAAGAAGGACAGCGTTGTCGGGTCGATCAGCGGCGGCAAGGACGCGGTCGTCGGGAAGGCGGACTCGCTGGTATCCCGCGTCGGCGGCATCGTTCCCGACGGGGAGCAGCTCAAGGGCGGTGCTGCCAAAGTGGGCGTCTCGAAGGAGAATCCGCTCGGGCTTTCGATCGCCGGTGCGGCAGTTGGCTTCCTCATCGGAACACTGCTGCCCAAGACCAACGTCGAGGACGAAAAGCTCGGCGAGGTTTCTGACCACGTTAGCGAGAAGGTGAAGGAAACGGGCCAGGAAGCATTCGACCGGGGCAAGTCCGTTGCGCAAGACGCGGTGCAGGCTGCAACAGAAACCGCGCAGGAGCACGGTCGCGACCAGGCTGATCAGCTCAAGGCTTCGCTGCAGGACAAGGCGAAGGAACTCAGCTAGAGCTCGCCGGTGGGAGGTAACGGTTGACGACCGTCGCCTCCCACCGCAGAAACGAGCCCGGTGCTCGAGGCTTTGTCAGCAGGCCGTCGGAGGTTCGGACGCACCCAGCCGTCTAGCTGGTGCGTGTAAGCGTTGCGTTGGCCCGACCCGGCAACACCTACCGAAGCAACTTCTACGAAGGCGACGCGACGGTTGGTCTCGTGAATCTTAGGGGCCTCACTGCAACGATGCTCGCCGGGCATCATGCCCTCCTTTGCAGGCCCGGTGTAATCGTCTCGACCCGACTCAGTCGGAGTCGCCGCGCAGCAGAACGGTGACGGAGCCCGAGCCGCCGTGGCCGATTGAGGCGCCGACGACGAATGTGCATGAGTCTGGCGTGTGCATCGGGAACGGAATCCCGCGATCGGAGTCCCGCAAGTGGGCCATGCAGCGCGCTCTTTGGGCGCCAAGATGCGTCACGTTGCCCGCTGTTGGCGCCGCCGCTACACCTGCTCCGCGGGCCTCGCCGCCGCAGTTGTGAGAAGCTTCTCCGCTTCACGGATGTCGCCGACGGCGTGGACGGAGCGCCAGAAGGCGAGCGGGCGCTGGAGCTGGTCGTTCGCTTCAGCGTGTCTCCCCTGCGCCAGCAGGTTTTCAGCTGCGTACCGGCGGACGAACGCCGCGTGTGGAAGGGATCCGATCCGCTCAAGGATTTCGGCGGCTGCGTCGAAATCCCCTCGCCCGAGCGCCTGAGCCGCCTCTGACCAAAGTGTTGCGATGAGCTTGCTGGCCAGGCGTACGACTTCCTCGGCGCGGCCGAGCGCAGTGAGCCCGATGGCGAGCTCGACGAACCAGGAATGCGGCTTGTAGGCCGCCGCGTCGAGGCGACGGACGAGCTCGTCCGCGAGATCGGCCGCTTCATCGGCGTGATCGGTTGCAACGAGGATGCGAACGCCGGCCGCAAGGCTCGTGTAGAGCGCCTGCGGGTCCTCGACCTCGCGGGCTCGTTCGAGGCCTCGTCTCGAATCCGCGACCGCGCCCACCGAATCGTCCCGTGCGAGCCGGATCGCGGCCCGTGCAGCCAAACATATGGGCTCCATGTAGTGCGGCGAGGTGCGCCAGGCGGCGAGGAGACGGTCGAGCTCGGGAAGCGCCTCCTGCCAGCGGCCGAGGAAGTAGAGCTCGTTCGCGCGCTCCGCCTCGGCCCATTGCATGCCTGGGGCGATGCCGTACTCGCAGGTCAGCTCGAGCATGCGTTCGTGGAGCTCAAGTGAGCGACGGACGTCGCCGCGCTCGAAGAGGACGGTGGCGAGGTTGTTGATTGCACGTGACTGCTCGACCACGCTCACGCCTTCGGCGAGTGCGATGCTGCGTTCGAGGTCGCGGCTCCCGCCTGGATCGTCGTCGTTCACGCGGCATATTCCGATCGTGTTGAGCGCGCGTGCCTGAAGCTCGCGCAGCTCGAGCGCCTCCGCCAGCGCCAGAGCCTCCCTGCCGAGCTCGATCGCGCGAGTGTAGTCCCCCTCGAGCATGCTGAAACGGGAGATGTGCGTGGCGACGAGGGCTTTCGCGCGCGAGGGTGGGAGGTCCTCGATTAGAGCAGCGGCACGCTTCACGTGCTCGTCGACGCGGTTGCGATGCCCCGCGAACATCGCGATGTCGGCGCTCAGAATGAGTGCCTCCGCAGCAGCCGCGCGGTCGCCGGACTCGGCGAGCGCCACGATCGCCTCCGCCGCCTCCTCGTAGCCCTTGGCCTCGGCCTGCCAGAGCGCCCGCGCGAGCCGGAAGAGGAGCATCGGGCGTCCGGCGTCGGAGTCCGGCCACAGCTCCAGCGCCGCTCGATAGAAGCGGACGGCGGACACAAACGCGCTCAGAGCCGAGGCGCGATCACCCGCGTCGCGAAAAGCGAGTCGGGCAGGCGGTGCAAGGTCGCCCGTGTCCGCGCCGACGGCGCGGGCGAGCTCGAGCGCGCTCGCATAGTGGTGCGCGAGCTGCTCGGCATGGCCCTCGCTGCGGCCAAGCGACTCGATCCACTCCGCCGCGAGCCGATGCATCACGGCCCGCTCGCCGCGCGGGATCTGCGCATAAGCGACGTCGCGGACGAGCACGTGCCTGAAGACGTATTCTGTCTCGCCGGCGACCGAGGAGAGACGCTCGCGCCGCACGAACTCCTTGCGCTCGAGCTCGTGGAGTCGCTGCTCCAGCGTCCAACGCTCACCGCCGCCCATCCCCGCCAGCGCGCCAAGCCAGAAAACCTTCCCAACGACGGACGCCGCCTGCAGCAGCCGCTTCTCCTCGCCCGACAGCAGGTCGAGCCGGGCGGCCACGATCCCCTGCACCGTCTCCGGCAGGTCGGACGGGGCGCGCCCGGCGGCGACCAGGCGCGCGAACTCCTCGGCGTAGAGCGGGTTGCCGCCCGCCCGCTCCAGCAGCATCCCCTGCAGTTCGACGTCGAGCACGGAGCGCTCGAGCACCGCGTGCACAAGGCTCGCGGTCTCCGCATCCGACAGCGGCGGCAGCGAGAGCGTAACCGCGTTCTGCTTGCCGCCACCCCAGTCCGAACGGCGGGCGAGAAGCTCCGGCCGCGCCGTCGCGACGACCACCAGCGGAACCCCGCTCACCCACTCGACCAGGTGGTCGACGAAGTCGAGCAGGCCCTCCTCCGCGAAGTGAAGATCCTCGAACACGAGCACCAGGGGCCGCTGCTCGGCGAGCGACTCAAGGAAACGGCGCCATGCCGCGAATGCCTCGGCCCGCTCGCCGCCACCGTCGCCCGCCGACTCGACACCGACCAGCGGGCGCACGTGACGCTCGACCCACTCCGCCTCGCGCGCATCCGCGACGAGCGTCCGCACGGCACGCCGAAGCTTCGCCGCCGCTTCGGCCTCGCCGTCTGTCTCCAGGATGCCTGCCTCCGCCTTCACAATCTCGCCGAGCGCCCAGAAGGCGACGCCCTCGCCGTAGGGAAGCGAGCGGCCTTGGCGCCACGTGACAAGCTCGGGGTCCTCCTCGACCTCGCGGAACAGCTCCCAGACCAGCCGGCTCTTACCGATCCCCGGCGCGCCGACCAACGTGACCAGCTGCGGCATCCGCTCCTCCCTCGCACGCGCGAGCGCCTCCACCAGCGCGATTCGCTCCCGCTTCCTGCCGACAAGCGGCGTCGCTCCGAGCTGACGGACATCGACACCAAGGCGCGACCGCGCCCGCTGTGCCTCCCAGGCCGCGACCGGCTCCGCCTTCCCCTTCGCCTGGATCGCGCGCGGCGACGCATAGTCGATCGCGCGCTCCGTGGCGCGGAAGGTCGTCTCGTCGACGAGAATCCCGTCGACCGGTGCCGCTGTCTGCAGCCGCGCCGCCGTGTTCACGACGTCGCCGGCGGCCATCGCCTCCCCTCGCTCCGGACGCGCCCCGAGCGAGACAAGTGCCTCTCCCGTCGTGATCCCGACCCGCACCCGAACGACTCCCTGATCGGCCGCCCAATCCCGGATCGCGAGCGCGGCCCGCACAGCGCGCTCCGGATCGTCCTCGTGCGCGACCGGTGCGCCGAAAAGCGCCATCACCGCGTCGCCAATGAACTTCTCGACCGTGCCGCCGAAACGCTCGACCTCACCGCGGACGTGCTCGTAGTAGCCCGAGAGCAGCGCGCGAACATCCTCCGGATCGAGACGCTCTGCCTGCTCAGTCGAACCGACCAGATCGCAAAAGAGCACGGTTATGACCTTCCGCTCCTCGCGCGCAACGTGCTCCCGCCCAAGCGCCGCCCCGCAGGCGCCGCAGAAGCGAAACCCTTCCGGGTTCTCCTGACCACAGCCCGGACATGCGAGCATGGAGAAAGCCTACGACGGCGGCCGCCTGCCGGCTTGAAGCTTCCAAACACTTGCGAGTCGCCCGAAGAACCGACCGTCACGGCGCCGCCAGTTCGTCAGTCGTGATGCGTCACCGGCCGATAACAGCGATAACCGCGTCGGCGATTCAACCTCTCTCAGGAATCACGCCGGGCAAACACGGCGGCTGCGCCCTCCCCGACCCCATGGATCATCCCCGCAGCAGTGGGCAGCAAAGGCCCGGAACCGCTTCGCTGGGCTACGCGAAGTTGAACCTCAGCGCTGCTGAGAATCGCCCAGCTTCACATCGGCCTCCTTGACCGCATAGATCGGCCAGGTGCCCGGCACGCCTTTCAGCTCGCGCTCACCGCGCGGCTCAAAGAGGAGACCCGACCCGGCGACCAAATCCTTGACTGTGCCAGTGACCAGCACCTCGCCGGCGGATGCCTCGGCCGCGACCCGGGCGCCGATCGAGACGGCGATACCGGCCACCTTGCCATCGTGAAGCTCGCACTCGCCAGTGTGCAGGCCGGCACGGACCGCGAGCCCGAGCTCGCCAACCGCCTGCGCGACCACCTGCGCGCAGCGGATTGCGCGCGCAGGTCCGTCGAAGGTGGCAAAGAAACCATCCCCCGCAGTATCCTGCTCCTCGCCTCGGAACCGCGCCAGCTCGCGGCGCACGAGGGCGTGGTGACGGCCGAGAAGGTCGCGCCAACGCTGGTCGCCGAGCTCGGCCGCACGGCTGGTGGAGCCGACGATGTCGGTAAAAAGGAGTGTGGCAAGAACCGACTCCGGGACCTCGGGCGGCTCATAACCCGCAACGAACCGCTCCACCTCGTCGACGAGCTCGGGAGAGAGGAAGATCCCCCACCAGTCGTCTCCGGCGAGCCCGGTCGACCGAGCGCCGACAATCCGCCGGACGACGTCTGCGGCCTCCTTTTGCCCCCGAGCGCCACGGTGGAGGACGAGCGTCGACACGCGGATGGCAGGGAGAACCTCACGGAGATCGGTCTGGAACGACGCGAGGTTGAGCGCATAGGCCACGGCCGGAGTCGCGCCCACGCGGCGATCGTTGACGAACCAGTCATGTCCTTCCCGCGTCCCCGCGAGCGTAGGGCAGATCTCAGCGAGGTGCTCACGCGCGAAGTCGACGGTTCCCCAGCGATCGCGTAGGTCGGCAAGCCACTCGAGCGCCTCGTCGGTCATCTCCATATGCGTCCGCGGCTGGAAGAGCACGAGCGCGCGCGTCCTCTCCGGGAACGTCGCCGCGTAGAGAGCCGCCATCGAGCAGCCGTCGTAGGCGCCGAGGAGCACCGCGGCGGACGAGCCGGCCGCCTCGAGCACAGCCCGCAGGTCGTCCATCCGCGTCTCGAGCGACGGGAACTGACCGCCGTGATCGGACAGGCCGGTGCCGCGCTTGTCGTAGAGGATCAGCCGAAACGAACGGGCAAGCCGCTCATAGAAGTCTCGCCAGTACGGGTGCTCCCACCCGTAGACGAGGTTAGATGTGTAATCCGGGACAAAGACAAGATCAGGCGAGCCGCGGCCGACAATCTGGTACGCAATCGCGACTCCACCATTCTTGACGTACCGGATATCAGCGGCCACACGCGAAGTGTTCAGCACCCGCGGAACCGTCGCAACGGCATTCGCAAACGCTGCTTTACCAGCGCTGGCAGCGGATGGCGAGCCGCGGCGAGCCCCACCAAGATCGTCGTCGCCTGCGCCCGCGAGCTCGCCAGCTCGCCAGCTTCGTCTGGGCAATCGCCACCGCCCAGCCACTCAGGGCACCTGACCCAAGCTCTCGGCCTCGAGCGGCAGATGCGTCCAACCACACGGACAACCCTCGCAGGCTCGATGCGGCACCGCCGCCGGTGACCCGCGACCTTGACCGAGCAAGCTCCCGACGGTTCCCCTTGACGGCGGTCCCGCGAAGATCAGCCCGATCTACCGTTGCTGCTCCGGACGCTCCGCTGCTCCAGACGGCGATCTGGACAGCGCGCGTGCTGCGCTCAAGGATTTGACCTGTTGCGAGTTCAGCTGAACGGGCGCATCCTGAGACGGAGCCCCCAGGGTCACGCCCAGAACAACAGGGGCAGTCATGGCCGCCGTCGAGCCAACAGCCCAGCAGCTGTTCACCTGTCTCGAGAACGCGGAAGAGCACCTTCCCGCCCGGTGGGTCGAGCGAACGGAGCGCGCACAGGACGCAGTGATAGGGGCCGTGACCGTCGGCGTGCAGTTCGCCTGGCTGTGCGCCTTCGGTTACGCCGCCTACTGGTTCATCTTCGGCTACTAGGTCGCGGATTGTGGGCGCAGATCAACCGGCCGGATACCCGCGCCCGCGGGGGCGTCATCATGACGCCTCCGGCGGCGATCATGACGCCTCCGGCGGCGATCATGACGCCGCCGCTGACGCCCTTATTTCGCTCTCCGACACCGATTCGGCACGCGCGTCATCACCGGACGGCTTTTGGGCGCCAAGATGGCGCGCCCTGCGTGCAGCGCCCGCAGGTACCCGTCGCAACGGGGGCCGCCGGCCCGCCCACCCCACCGGCCGGCCCGCGGGGCGTCATCATGACCCCCTTGAACCCCCTTCGCGACCGCCCTTGACCCCCCTGATGTGGCTCTACGACAGCGATTGCGGCGGAGGGATCATCACCGGAGCCCTTTTGGGGATATGGCGCGCCGTTGCGTCAAGTACTAGCTTCAGTGCGGGTGACCGTTCGAGGGCGCATCCGGAACGGGCTGCGTTCGGGCTCGAGCCGAACGAGAATCCCTCGGGCTCATCTATGCCGAGTGTGGCTGCGAGCACGATGAGACCACGGCGGCTGGCGCGGATACCGGGGACGATCTTCCCGAGACGAGGATCGGCAGCCATCGCTCGCGGTTCTACTACCCGAGTGTGCAGCGGGCGCGTTCGATGAGGTCGAGCAGTGAGTCGCACAGCCAGAGAGCCGCAGCCGCGGCCCTCTCCGCTACTAGTAGTAGCGGTGACACAACGCTGTTAGCCCTCGTCGGGGCTGATCCGCTTCGGCCGCTGGTCGTCGATGCGTGGCCGCCGAAATCGCTTTGTTCGGGCTCCTCGAGCTACGGCAGACGCTGCGAGAGGGTTGTGCTTAAGGCCGGCGGCGATCTCATCGGCCGGTCAAGGGTGTGGCAGGGTTTAGATCGAGCAGCGCGCGCGTCTGCCAGCGCCGCTCGAAGGCGACGGAGAGCCAGATCGAACATTCGAACAGCAGCATCAGCGGCACCATCTCGAAGGCCGTCGTGACCGGGTCGACACCGGGCAGCGCGACCGCGAGGGCGGCCATCGCGGCGTAGCCGATCCGGCGGTTGCGGCGCAGCTTGGCTGCGGAGGTGATGCCGAGCCGGACGAGGGCGAGCACGAAGATCGGCAGTTCGAACACGAGCCCGACCGCAAGCAGCGAGAGCAGCGCGAATGAGTAGTAGCTGGAGGCGCGGATCTGGATGTTGTAGCTCTGCGCGTCGTAGCTGGTCAGGAAGCGAACGGCGGCCGGCAGCGCGACGGTGTAGCCGAAGCCGACCCCGACCGCGAACAGCAGGCTGGCGAAGGCGACGAAGCCGAGCAGCGCACGCTCGGTGCCCTTGCGGAAGGCGGGTGCGAGGTAGGCCCACAGCTGCCAGAGGACGACCGGCAGGGCGAGCGCGAAGCCAGCGTAGAGGCTGACCTTGAGCGAGGTCATGAACGGCTCGGCGACGCCGAAGGTGACCGGCTTGCGCCGTCCCGCCGGCAGCGGCTGGTTGAGCCAGTCGAGCAGCTGGTGGTGGAAGCCGTAGGCGATCGCGAAGCCGGCTGCGAGCGCGACCAGGATCACGATCAGCCGGGTGCGGAGCTCGCCGAGATGATCGACGAGCCCCGCGGTCTCTTCGTGGCCGAGGCGCCGCGGAAGCCCCATCGGCTATGCAACCCTCTCGTGCTCACGGTCGGCGACGACGCGGCCGAACGGCCGCTCGACCGCCAGCGGAACGTCACCGCTGGCGGTGACGACGCCGATGACCTCGCCCTCCGGCTCCTCGACCGGGACGACCAGGTGATCGAGCTCGTGCTTGTGCTCGCCGCTAACCGAGTCCTTGAACTCGCGCAGGCCGCGGCCCATCGAGCGCCCCATCTCCGGCAGCCGCTTCGGCCCGAAGATCACGAGCACGACCAGGCCGAGCAGCAGAAGCTCCGGCAGTCCGATGAATCCAGGCATCTGGTTCCTCTTTTCGTCTCTGTGCGGTGGAGGCCGGGCGAGCCGCCGCCCTGGCGGCTCCCCCAGCAGGTTCGGTCGAGCGGCGGGCTAGACGATGAAGCCGGTGGCCTTGACGGCCGCGAGGATCTGCGCCATCGTCTTGCCGCCCTGGAACGCGCTCGGCGCTCCAGGCTTGTCGTTCAGGTCGCGGATCCAGCCGGCGTGCCGCGCCTCAACCGGCAGGATCGAGCCCGCCGCGCCCAGGATCTTCTTCGACTTGATGTTGCCGACCTGGCCGAGGTACGCGGCGACGCCTGTGTCCTCGAGCACCTGGGCGGTCGCCTGGAACTTCGCCATGTCGGTGGTCGTGCCCTTGAAGTCGAAGGACGGCTTCTTCACCGCCGCGCTCCCCAGCGCACCCTTGAGAAACGCCACGTGCGCGTTCTCGTGGCGGGCAACGATCCTGGCGAACGTCCCGACCTTCCCGCCGAACTTGCCCTTGCTGACTGCCTCGCTGTAGAAGGCGGCCTCCAGGTACTCGAGCGTCAGCGCGTAGTTCAGGATCGCCACGTCGCTCTTCGCGACGCCCGCGCTCGCGATCGACGGCAGCGCACCGAAGAACGCTCCGCTCCCCAGGATTGCACCGGCACCCACTCCCGCCTTGCGCAGAAACGATGCGCGCGTATCACCATCGACCTTCTCAGCCGCCTCCCGGACAGCACCGTCGACGTCGAGCTCTTCCAAACGAGGAAGACCAGACATAGAACACTCCTTCCGCGGCGGCTCGAAGGAATCGAACTTGCAGTTCACCGTCGCAGGAGGCATTCGCCGGCCACCGCGATCCGGTTCGAAAGCAGGAAAACCATCAATCGACGCCGCGGCGCAGACCAGGTTGGCCCCACGGAAAGCGAAGGAAAGGGTCCGGAACGGTCTGGGCGCCGCCCGGCTGTTTCGTGGACCGTGGCGCGGGGGACGGGCTCCGGACACACGGCACAATGCCTGCAGGAACGATCCGCCCCGCGACGTCGTGGTCGGAGCTTCACGAATGGCTCGACGAACGAATCGGGAGGATCTGTATGACGAAGACCGTTGCACCGAAGCTCGCGTTCGAAAGCGGCGGACGGTTCATCCGCGACACGCGTAGCGAGGTCGAGGCGTACCTGGCCGACCGCCGAACACGCAGGCGCGGGCAGATTCAGCTGTACGCGAAGGCCCCCGTCGGGCTCGGCCTGATGGTGGCGTCCTGGTCGCTGCTGCTGTTTGCGCCGCACTCGCTTCTGCTGGGTGTCCCGCTTCTCGCGGGGATGGTGCTCGCGACCATGATCATCGCGTTCTCGGTTCAGCACGACGCGAACCATGGCGCGTACACCCGCAGCCGGCGCGTGAACCACCTGATCGGGTTGAGCGCGGACGGGTTGCTCGGCTTCAGCAGCTACGTGTGGCGGGTGAAGCACAATGTCGCCCACCACACGTATACGAACGTCACCGGTTACGACGACGACATCGCGCAGGCACCACTCGCGCGGTTCGCGCCCGCGCAGACCGTGAAGCCGTGGTATCGCTTCCAGCACTACTACGTCTGGCTGCTCTACATGTTCATGGGGTTGCGTTGGCAATCGCTCGGCGACATCGCCTCCTTCAGCCGCGGGCGTGTCGGCACCAGCACGCTGCGCTTCCCGAGAGGCTGGGACCTCGTGGGTCTGCTCGGCGGAAAGTCGTTCTTCGTCACGTGGGCGATAGCAATCCCGCTGCTCGTCTACCCGTGGTGGATCGTGCTCACGGCGTACCTCGGCTTCGTGATGGTGACGAGCCTGGTCATGGCCACCACCTTCCAGCTCGCCCATTGCGTCGAGGAGGCCTCGTTTGCCTCCCCGGGCGAGCTCGACGCTGAGCGGCGCGTCTGGGCGGTGCACGAGGTCGAGACGACGGTCGACTTCTGCCCGCGCAACCCGATCCTCACATGGCTGCTCGGCGGGCTCAACTTCCAGATCGAGCATCATCTGTTCCCACGCGTGCCGCACACGCACTACCCGGCGATCGCACGGATCGTCGCCGCGAACTGCGCGCGCCACGGCGTCCGATACACCTCGCAGCCGTCATTACGCCTCGCGCTCCGTTCGCACTTCCTGCACCTGCGGTCGATGGGCCGGCAAGGGCTGCCAATCGAACTCGAGATGGGCTAGCTCGACGCGATCTGGATGTCGAAGCGGCAGCTGGAGGCGCCGGTCTGCATGCAGGCGGTCTCGCGAATTCTCACCTGGTCGCCGTAGTGGCGGGCGGTGCCGTCGACGAGGCCTTCGAGGAGGCGGCAGAGGCGGCGGGGGAGGAGTAGTCGATGTGGACGGCGTTGTCTCCCTGTGAGCGGACGACGAGGGCTGGCGGCTTCGCGTCGGGGATAGTGGCGCGCACGAGTTCGTGGATGCGGTTTTCGACGCCGAGCAGGAAGGTGCGGGTGTCGGCGGCGATCTCGAAGAAGGCGGGGTAGAGCCGGGCGAAGGTGTGCTGCGCGGTGAAGGCCCCGAAGTCATGGAGTAGCTCGTCGATCCGAAGGCCGCGCCGATGCGCGGTCCGAGCCAGGAGATCCATGAGCGCTTGGTCGGGATGGGTTTCGCTCATTGCGTAGTTGCGGCCGGCGAAGATTTCGTCGGTCGCCTCCTTGCCGAGGCGGTCGCGGGCGTAGTCGTGCAGGCTGGCGAAGATAATCCCGTGCATCAGCCCTCCTGTAGGGGCAGGACGAGTTCGAAACAGGCGCCGTGCGGCTGCGCCGGGTGGTAGAGGATCTCGCCGCCGTGCGCGCGGGCGAACGACTGGGCGATCGCAAGGCCAAGCCCGGAACCGGGTTCGCGCGCCGCAGTGTCGCCGCTGCGGCTGAACCGTTCGAACAAGCTCGGCACGAACTCGGCCGCGACACCCTCGCCAGAATCGGTGACGCTGAGTCGCAGGTGTCGGTCGTGTTGGGCTGCCTCGATCCGGATCGGCGGGGCACCGTAGCGGAGCGCGTTGACTAACAAGTTGGACGCAATCCGGTCGAACGCGTCCGGATCGAGCTCGACCTCGAGATCCGTCGGCACCTCAAGCTCAATCTCGCGTGCGCGCCGTTCGGCGACGAGAAAGACGATCTCCTCCACCTTTCGATAAAGGAGCGTGGACCGGGGCCTGATCGTGGTCGCAGCGGCGTCGATGCGAGAGAGGTCGAGCAGCTGTTCGACGAGTCGGCGCAGCCTCGCAGCCTGCTCATAGGCAACCGCGCGCAGCTCGACCAGCTGCTCCTCGCGCAACTCGTCACCGCGCAGGTGTAACGTCGAGAGGATGCCGTAGACGGTCTGGATCGGTGTGCGCAGCTCGTGTGAGGCGAGCGCCACGAACTGCGTTTTCGCCTCGTCGAGCCGTCGCATCTGCTCGCGAAGCAACTCCTTCTCGAACACCGTCGCGATTACGACGCCCACCGTTGCAAGAACGTTCGCCTCGAGCTCGTCCAGCACGAACGGCGAGCTGCCCTGGTCGCCCATCAGCAGGCCGAGGCAGCGTCCCTCGCTCACAAGCGGCAACGCAAATACCGGGCCACCGCCAAATCGCGCAGCCAACTCCGCCGCCAACGACCGTTCCCGCTTCGCATCGGCCGAATAAACGAGCGCGCCCGTCTCACAGGCGCGCTGGAGAAGCGGACTTTCGTCGAATGCGATCTCGACTCCGCGCGCATCGCCAGCGACCCCCGCTGCGGCGACGATAACTGCCACCTCGCCTACCTCCGTCGACCCCAGCCGCGCAACCGCGACGGAGTCCAACCCATACGCCTCGGCCACCGCGCCGCACGCCCGCTCCATGACCCCCTCCAACGGGCGGTCGCCTTGGCTAGCGGCCGCGACCGCCCGGACCATCGCCAACACCCTCTCGAGGTCCTGCACCGCTACAGAACTCTAAGCGCAGAGCCGGCCGATTCGCGTCTAAGTCGGGAGCTGTCCCGGCTACGAGTTCCAGTGGGGCAGCCGGGTGCTTCCGAACGACGACGTGGTTCCCGGGTCATCCTCCCCAACGACGTTGGAGGTCGCGTTCTCATGGCGACAGCCAATATGAACAGCGTCGGGTCGCTGCGAAATGCGTTCGTATTCAGCCGTCGACGCGGTCCACGCAGGCAGTGTCGCCGCAATCACGGGCAACCTCGAACTCGTCGGCCGCGACCTGAAACGCCGGGGTTCGCACCATGTGTCTTCCCGACCATTTAGCGAAGAGTCGATCAGCCGCGGCAGGAACGGCGGCCGCGCACGCGCCAGTGCGAACGCACTGCTCCCGTGCGACGCCGAGGCGGCGAGTGTCCGGTCAGCGCAGCCCACTCCAGCAGCGAGATGATCGGCCGGTCGGCTGGCCGCTGACGGTCGCCCGCGGTCGGCGTGTCCCGGCCGCGGGCGACTGCCTTCGTTCAGCGTTCGACCTACCGGCGCCTCCTGCGACGGTCGCCGTCGCGGCGAGCGTCGTCGCCGGTCGGGCTGCCGCCGTCGCCGCGGCTGCTTGCGGCCGGCGCCGGCTGCGAGCCGCTATCGGGCGTGTCGGGTGTCAGCTGGTCGACGTCGCCGTCCTGAGGCGTGCGGCGGCTGACCTCTTCGAAGTCGTAGAACTGCCCCGGCGACGAGCCGGGCGCGCCGAAGTTGAACCCCGCCGCCTGCAGCTGCGCGACCGCGTCGAGGATGTCGGTGAACCCCCGCTGGCCCTTGTTCGGCGCCCCCGGTGCCTGCTCGGGATCGTCGAGCTTCATGAACACCCGGTCGTTGCCGAGCTTGCCGAGCGACTGGCGGGCGAGCGCGCGGTGCACGCCCTCCACACCCATGAACTCGGCCGTCACCAACGCCAAGGTGCCGTTGCCGGCGTTGCCGAAGGTGAGCGTGCCGATCAGATAGGCGTTGACGAAGATCTGATCGCCAACCTCCAAGGTGGAGAGGAAGTTCGTCCGGTTCGCGAAGACCGCGTCCGGGATCCAGATCTTCGTGGAGGCTGCCTTCCCACCTGAGGCAACAAGCACCTGGTAGTGGATCAGCTCCTCCCGCGCCGCAGCCTTGACGTTCATCTGTGTCACCGGGTCGCCGCCCAGCCCTCGCTCGAACCCGATCGTGTTCACGATCGTCGCCAACACCTCGGCGCTCGTCGCGACGTTCAGAATCGTCTGCGGATCGTTGCCCGCCGCCCGCATCGACTTCGCGAACGCCGATGCTGGCCCGCCGAGTGCACCCGCCGCGACCAACGCACCCGCGCCCAGCCCCGCGCGACGCATCAACCCGGCCCGCGTCGTGCGTGCCCGCAACACGCCCTCCGGCGACAGCTCACCCTGCCGCTCCAGCTCCCGCTCAAGCGAAAAGCCGGTCACTGCATCCATCGACCCTCCCCTCCCGGCTGCCCGGCCACCCGGCTTCTTCTCCACCACCAGCTCACGCAAACACCATTTCTTGTTGCCGGGGGTTAGCCGGGCAGCGTTGGCTAGTAGATGACCCCCGGCGGAGAGATTCGCCCCAGGGCCGCCATCGGTTCGAATGCTCTCCTCGGCGCCATCTCGACGAGGGTCGACGCGCCGCATCGCGCGCATCCCGCGCTCCGCGCCGGACAGCTTGCCGTCGAGATCGACGCCGACCTTGAGGCGCGGGTCGCCGGCGATGATTTGGACTGCTGTCGCGCCGCCGATCGAGTGGCCGACGATCCCGACGTGTTGCAGGTCGAGGTGGCCTACGAGAGGCGAGTTCGGTTGGAGTTGCGCGAGGCGACGACTCGACCCTCCTCGGCCTACTCTGCCTCACAGCGAACGGCCGCGGCTTCTGCTCCGACCAGAACGTTTCCGCCGGCCCGGCAAAGTTCTCTTGCATTCCATATGGAGGGCGAATCGCGGATAAGAAGCCGCCGCTGCCGAACGTGCCCGCAACTGGCGTTTCGTGACGTACGCGAACGCGGGCTGCACGCACGCCAGTTACTTCGCGTCGCCGCGATCCATCCCCGCCTCGACCGGATCGAGCTCCGGCCCGAGATCCGCCACACGCTCGGGCCATGCATCAGGCGCACCCCGCGTCCGTTGTCGTTAACCGCTGTGCGTTCGGAGAGGTCGCTCACCCCTTCGTCTTCGCCCCGGGCGTCCTGTGGAAGCGCCGCCTTCACCTTCCCAGCGGTCGGTGTCGGGCGTCGCGGGCGGCTCCAGATCGTCGTCGCTCCGCTGCGTCGGCTCCGACCGCGCGGCGTGCGCTACACCGGACGCGCTACCGACCGCCGGAGCAGCGGCGCCGTCTGCAGGACGGCTGTCGACGTCGTTCCGGTACGACTCGTACGCCGCGAGCGCGTCGAAGTCGTGTCGCCTGCTGTCGGGGAAGAACCGGCCGAGGAATCCCAGCCAGTCGAGGCGTTCGTCGCCGAGACACCAGAGGCTCGTCGGCGCCGGCTTATGCCGGATCGGCGAGTAGCGGCGATCGAACAAGCCGTGCTTTCGTGAATGCTCTATGCGCAACCTGCCTCCTTTGCGGTGGCTGCCGTTCCGGCTGCGCGCGCGGGCGAGTCAGCCACTGGAGCGGTCCGGGTGGCCGATTGGGCGCCGGCGGCGCCGTGTGCGCAGGCGGAAGACGACGCTCGTGACGATTCCCAGCAGCCAGCCGAGCACGGCGCTCGCGAGGATGATCCAGACGAGTGAGGCGTGGCCGCTGCCGGCCACCCAGCTCAGCTTCACCTGGCGCGTGTTCGCAACTACGAGTGCGATCAGGACAACGAGGAGCGCGACGAGACTGAACGCCAGCGTGTAGAGCCCGGTGCGGTGGCCGTGTCTGCGGAGCCGTTCCCTGCGCGGCTCGACACGGTCGGTATGCCGGGATTCCTGCTGCGGGGGCGATTCGACCTGCATGATGTCTCCTTCTCGTAGCGCGGTGGTCACCTCGGACTCGCCAGGGTCTAGCTCGCCGCCGTTGCCATAAGCTCAGCGGGACCTGCTCGAGCCGCCACGAGTTCGTTCGCGACGAAGGCGGCGAGCGCGCCTGGGTCGAACGGCTTCGTCAAAGTACGCGACCGCCCCGAGCGCGCGGGCTCGTTGTGCGTTCGCCTGCCCTACCTCGCCGCTCAGAAAGATCACCGGCATCCCGTGGGTTCGCTCGTCGCCGCGCAATCTTTCGGCGAGCTGGAAGCCGTCGAGACCGGGCATCGTCACGTCGGTGAGTCCGAGATCCGGACGTTCGCGGCGCGCCTGCTCGAGCGCATCAAGTCCGTCTGCGGCTTCGAGCACCTGCAAGCCTTCGGCCTCGAGGTTGACCCCGCAGACCAGCCGCGCCGCAGCATCGTCATCGACGATCAGGACACGTCCGGCCTCCTCGTCGCGAGCGTGCGCTGCATCGAGCGCACGGCCGGCGTCGAGCGGAGCGTTGGCCCCTCTCCGCTGCGTCCAAGTCTCCATCTTCCGCCCCCTCCCGTAGACAGCTCCAGTTCCGACCGCTGGGCCTGGTCGGCCTAGCTGCTCCGGCCTGTCTGCTGAGGGCGGATCTTGTGGGCCGGGGTGAATCTGGCCCGCTTCGTCGCGGAACCGGCTCGGTTGCGGAACCGCATCAGCATTCTAGCGGTTGTCAGTGGCCGTCGTGCCTCGCCTCCCGCGCTAGATTTGGGGAGGCGTGGCCAAGACCGAGCACCTGAGTGTGCTGATCGCGAACGAGCGGCGAGACCGGCTGGAGCTCCTCGCGCAGGTCGTGATCAGCCTCGGACACGACGTGATCGCCCGCGAGATCTACGTCAAAGAAGTCGGCGCCGTCACCGCCAGGGAGCAGCCGGATGTCGCCCTGGTCGGGCTCGGCGAAAGCTCGGTGCACGCGCTTGAGCTGATCTCGGAGATCGTCCGCGAAGCCGCCTGCCCGGTGATCGCGATCCTGCACGCAGGCGATCCCGCCTACGTCCACGAGGCGGCCAAGCGCGGTGTCTTCGCCTACATCATCGACGGCACCCCCGACGAGCTGCAAAGCGCGATCGACATCACCCTGCAACGCTTCGCTGAGTACCAAAACCTGCAGGGAGCGTTCGGCCGGCGCGCGCTGATCGAACAGGCCAAAGGGATCCTGATGGCCCGCCACTCGACGACCGCCGACCGCGCCTTCGAGATGCTGCGCGAGCACTCCCAACACAATGGCCGCAAAGTCAGCGAGGTCGCCGCCGCCATCGTCGAAAGCCACCTCCTGCTCCTACCGGCGCCCACACCCTCCGAGCGGTCGGACTAGCTGCTGCTTCGGCGGAGTGGACCTTGGCCGGATAAGCGTCGAAGCCTCTTCCGAAAGCGCCGTGTTCGTTGTCAGGCCTGGTGACCGCATCGCGGGTGATTCCCAGCGGCGCTGTACGGGCGTCGACGACACGATGGAGTCCTTGGTCAACGCTGTAAGCATGGAATGTCTCTCACTCATCGCTTAGACGCGCTCCGCAATTTGCGCCAGACGGTCGTGCCGATCGGCCAAGCGGTTGCGACGAGCATGGTCGCTGCTCCGGTCAGGACGCCGAGCGCGCCGACGGAGATTGCAACCGCGAGCGCACTCGGGGCTCCCGCACCCGATGCGATCAGTGCGGCCGTGCCAGCGGCGATCTGCGTCGCGGCGCCGGCCGGTTCGATCGGCGGCGCTGCTCCGGCAGCGCCGGCGCAGAGGAAGAGCAGCGCGAGCGGCAACGAGAAGCCGAGTCCGAGCGTCCCGAGAAGCAGGAAGCACGCCACGGCGCGGACGATCCAGCAAGCGGAGATCAATGCCAGGCCTCCGTCACGCGCCGCAACGACGCGGGGCGCGGTTCACCCAGCGGCCGACCCGCAAGCCACCGCACGGCGGCTCGCAGCGAGACGTCGCAGAGCGACGACCACTGTTGCAGCCGCGATTCCGCCAGCGGTCACCACCGCGAGTCCTGCCCGGACACCGGTGCCGGCGCCTGGAAGGACGGCGCCGACGAAGGCAAGCGGGGCGAGGGCGGCACTGTCGATCAACCCCAGCATCACGACGGAGAGTGCGAGCGCACGAACGCCGGCGGGACATATCGGGTAGCGGCGCCCGACTGCGATCCGGGCGGCGTCGTCGAAGCGGCCGGGCAGAACGACGCCGACGAGCGCTGCACCTCCGTTGCCAGCCGCGAGTGCGAGCGGTGTCGGCCGTTTCCTCCCGCTCGAATAGACGAGCCGACGATGTCGTCGATGCGGGTCACGTCGATGCCTTCATAGCGCCGAATGGTGGCCCTACCTACCGAAGACAGCAGCGGCGTCCTCAGCTCGCTCGGTCTTTTCGAGACGTCCGGGCAGGCCGAACAGTCGCCGATGCTCGTCTCGAAGTGGATCACGGACGAGAAGTTCGAGTCGGCGATTCCCAACCCGCCCAAGATCACCAGCGGCAGGGTGGTCGCTCACAGCGACCGCGTGCTCGCGGTCGCGTAACTCGAACCGCGAGACTCCCGTCTCACCCGAGGGGCCCGGCAGAGCCGGGCCCTCTTCTGTTCGGCCGAGCGGTGTACGAGGCACCCCGGACGAGCGGTGACCTCGCCACACTTTCCTGGCTATTTGAAGATGTTCACCGCGCGGGCGGTGACGAGCAGGATGCTGATCGCGGAGACTGCCGATTCGGAGAGCATCAGCAGCTTCGCCCATCCGCTCAGCGGCATCGCATCGGTCGGGCTGAACGCGATTGAGTTCGTGAACGAGACGTAGACATAGTCGATGAGGCGCGGGTGCCAGCCTGCCGGTGCGAGCTGCGGGTTTTCCATCTGTGGGAACTGGAAGTCCGGCGGCGGCGGATGCGGCTGCCGGCGTCTGACCGGTCCGCCGCGGTCGAAGCCCCAGAACCAGAGGCCGTAG